>Ga0116231_10002162_pt1 | contig 41115 bp, 39 predicted proteins | sample S1TSphgellanicum_2_FD_89695 | JGI IMG/M metagenome (GOLD analysis project Ga0116231, IMG submission 89695) | Host-associated microbial communities from peat moss isolated from Minnesota, USA - S1T2_Fd - Sphagnum magellanicum MG | ecosystem: Host-associated > Plants > Peat moss > Unclassified... | reverse complement strand
TTCAAAATTGCCGCCGAAAGGTTTAGTTGAACTAAACCGAGATGCACCCCCCACCTCCCGCGGCCCCCCTCTCCCCAACCTCACCCCCGGAACGGCGCCGGGTGCGGTGCCACAGCAGCCTCGCCTGGTAGATCCGTTGATTAATTCCTTCTACAGATAGGAAGGCTCCTTTAGAAACACTCCCTATTCTTTCAAGGGATTAACTTGTGTCCCAGCCCCCTCCCCCCAATTGAGCGGCTTGAAATTAGGTATTCAAAAGCACCACTCCTCGTGACTTGGTCTACTAGAGTTAAAGGTTTCTTCTTCTCTCTTTTTTCGTCCGCTTGACTTGGTCCACTAGAGTCTAAAGGTTTTGATTTGTTTCAAGTCACTTTTTTGCATTTTTGTGTGAGAAAAAACCAAATTCACTCCTCTTCCAATACATGTTATGGGATCTTCTTTTTTCTTTAAACTCCCAGTAGGTTAACCTTTTTCTTTTTCTCTCACTAAATAGTTCAGAAAGTTGTCTTCGATTGTGCCACGGCCCCAATTTAAGTTTAGGGGATCACGGGTACCATTCTTGTAACTTGTGGGTCATGGTCAATTCACACTTGTAAAACCCTCTGCAAGTTTGCAACTATGTAAATGGAAGTCGCCTTATATGTCATATCCGGGTTATGCAAGGAGTGGGCATTGCCAAGCGTTTCGCTTTCTGAAATGCCCACTATCTTTTTTCTGGTTTGTACCTAGTTACCCGGATGGTACCCACTGGGTACCACAACATAAACATTTTTAAAAGTAAAAAGTCAATCAAGGTTTATGCCAGCCAACATCCGCACGCTGGGGTATTCCTGAAATAACCGGCCATCAGATCCAGCCTCAAGGGCTGGTTATTTCAGGAACGGCCCAGCCCCTGGGGCGTTATCCTATATAATAGCCTACACAGGCCAAAACAGAGGCGTCACAAAGTCCCAGAAAGTGGTGCAATATAAACCAACACTTTGTTGGGCTACCGCCAGTCCTCCATCAAATTGACAGTACTTACAAAATCTTCAAGATTTTGACCCTGAAACAAAACAGGTTTTGCCTTCTGACTAGCTAGGATTCAATTGAAGACAATCTCCAGACAAAATGTTTGACAGATCGATCTTCTTGGGTCGAATTTATTTTGAATCCCAACTCTTTGAAAACCACACACATTAACATCAAATTTTGGGTGGATGCTAAATCCACAAAATGGTCAAACACCAAATTTTGGATGGATGATAAATCCACACGATGGTCAAACATCAAATTTTTGGTGGATGGTAAAACCAAAAAATGGTCGAACATTTTTGGCCTGAATGATAAATCCACAAAATGGTCAAACATCCAATTTTGGGTGGATGATAAATCCATAAAATAGTCAAACATCAGATTTTGGGTGGGTGAAAAATCTACAAAATGGTCAAACGTCAGATTTTGGGTGGATGACAAATTCACAAAATGGCCAAACATCAGATGTTGGGTGGATGATAAATCCACAAATAGTCGATCCCTGCCATAAACGTGTTTTAAAATATTGGAATTTTGACCTAGAGAAATTTGAATATATCAAATTTGTTGGGCCACGTTTTAGGGTTAGATCGAACATTGAGGGGGTGACTGATTTGGGTAAGAGAGGAGGCATGTCAAGATCAGTGTTTTTTTTTTCAAATTCCTCAAGTAAGTGCACTGGCTAGGATCCTCAGAATTAATTAGCAGTAAATGGCGACTGTCCTGATGGGCTAGTAGACCTTTTTTGGAATCCTGCCTAGTTCTGGCGACCTACAGGAACACACTGTCCAAATCTGGCGACTTCTAAGTTTTTATTGTCAAGATATGGCGAATTTGTTTTTTAAATCTCAAAAATCCCTTTGTTGGATTCGCCAGCCCTTTTTTTTTGTCACCAGGTTGCAAAAATTCGCCCTCCCCCCAAAAAAAAAAACACTGGACAAGATGGGTTGTTCAGTGATTGAGGAATTTGCATATTTTCCAGGCCCTTTCTTTCCACCTAAAATTAGAGACCTTTGGTCCTAGTAAACTAGGGAAAGATTAAACCAGTGTTCAGTAGGTATGTAGTACGTACTGACTACTAACTCCAGTTATCATGCATTTGCTTTCAATGGTGCAGTTAAATTTAAAGGATGACAGGAGAAACTCTGTATATAACCAAATTACAATTATGGCTAACCATAGGTAATTACGCACTGGGTTCCACCAACCCTGGTTTTGGGGAGCAGAATCATCTATTTGACGTATTGGACACTAATGTAAACACTAGTTGTTCAGATCAGCATTGTCATGGCGATTTTTGATGAGCTAATTTGCCATTTGTGGGACATTAGGAGGTCACATTTTGCATTGGCTTCCAAATGTTAAGGCTAAATTTATATTTTTTTATTAGCTTAATGGCAAACATTAAGTAATTTTTTTCCTTAACAAAGTCCTAATATATCATATGAATAGATAGGTGGTAGGGTTTCTTTCTTTGGTTTTCCAGCTGTGGATGGAAGCCTATAAAAAAGAGTATGATACCCAGCTAAAACTCTTTCCAACCACACGCATACATGAATGAATCAATGAATCAACGGCCTGTAAGGCATGGTTGAGAAAGGAATAGTTTTTTTTTTTTAATTTTTTAATTTTTTGATTTATTTTATTTAGGGAACAATTGGCAAAAGGTCATTGAAAAACCCCCACTTAAGACAGGAATGTAATAAGTTGGTGGGAAAAAACACCCAATGAGGTGTCAACCATACGAAGGAATTTTTTGTGGCCACTTTCTGATGTGCATACAAATCTCATGTGTCTTATCACTGAAATAAATTTAATCATCCAAATTGGCCAATGGTGGAAATAGGTGAGGAATCCATTAGCTCATATAGTGAAGACTTGGTCTTGGGGGGGTGGGGCGAGGGGTCCCCAACATGGGCACTATTTCATACTTATTCCATATTGTCTTTTCAAATCCATGTGGTCAAGATGTCCGTATCCTAAAAGCCCAAGCAAAGACTTTGCGTACAAGAACTTGTGTTGGTGAATCTCTTGGCCCATGTATGTGTGATGGGACTCGTGGGGAATATAGCCCATTCACAATTTTGCAACTAAATTATTGCCCATCAAGCCACCGCAACTTGTAAGGGCTTAATGAAAGAGCTCATCTTAATTTGCTCAATACAAACCTATTATAAAACATAATATTTCACACTTTCACTAGCAATGCAAATTGTCACCGAAGAAGTACCAACACCATGACACCCTTGGGTATTCCATGGCATTCATCTTTTGGGAGATGAGCATATTTTTCATGCTGGTATTCAGACAATGCATTGGATCTCACAACATGTGTAACACAAAATTCCCATAGCCATACAAGACACACAACTCAGATGTCATATATATGTGTGCTAGAGAATAACCATTGTGCTATGGCATCAATGCATAATCCCCAAGTTAGTGGTACCTTTCAATGCATCGTCAAAGCTCCTCCCATATTGGTGATGTTGCCAATGCTCTTGAAAGCCTAACCTAACCCAATGTGATTGGAAGATTTGAGACATGAAGTCTCAACATGAGTTTCCTAAGAAGAGAATGGTGGACTAAATTGGCAAACTTGTCAGAAGTATTTTTCTGAATGTATGGAAAGATTAGTGCAATCTTACAAGTCACAACATAACGGCCCTACTACAACAAGCACGTTCAACCATGTCTTCTCATAACAAGCACATTTGAGACCAACTCAATATTGTATTACTCCATTTGGTAGATTTCAGACCCAAAGCCACCATGTGAATTTAGAAATATCTCAAAGGGAAAGGTAGACTATTGTTGTATTACAAATCCATTTCCCCTATTTCAAGCAAATTTTTATGCTCCTAATATTTTATTATGTACTATCCCCATAATACAATTGCTTAGAATTGTGTTTTCTTCTAAAGGTGCATTCAAACCTATGGTAAGGTGGCTACAACTCAATGTTAAGAATTTGACATATTCACCTTGAAAATGTTAGGTAACATTAAATTTGATGCAATTACTTGCATGGCAACTAGTAGTAACTCAATGTTAAGAAAATGTTAGGACCTTGTAACTTAACACCAAGTCTTAAGAAATTTTAGATTCTTAATTGAAATGATAAAGTTTAAATAACAACCTATTAAAAAGTTATTTAATGCATTGAATACCAAAGCTCTCAAATTTGCCCTAAGATGTTTTTCTATTCTCAAACTTTTTTTTTTAAACCCCATTATTTTATTCTATCACTACAAGATTGGATCACATTTTCACTCTACATGTCTCCAATAACACAATTGGTTTTAATTGAAACAATGCAACAACCATCATATATATTGTAATAAAAATTGAACAATTGATATTTATAATGTTAGCATTATCTTTCGTGGAAACTAGGAAGCAATGAAATTGTTTTCAAGACCTTTGTTTACGTGCCATGGAAATGTAAACTTAAAGTTTTCAATACAATCAATCATATATTGGTATTTCACAACATAAATGATTCTACATGTTAAATTACAAATTTTAAAACTAAATACTTAAAACTAACAAAAACTTGTAATGAATTATTAAAATTTATGATGAGAACATGTAATGTTATGTGAATAAATAATGTGCCTTTGCATGTTCACAATGTCATGTTTGTTGAATCAGATTGATTACAAAGTTTACTAGAAAGCCAAATTTTCCTAAACATTCAAATAATTGTGCAAACACGTATCATGTACGAAACAAGCCAAAAAAATGTTTTAGTGTTAAAATTTTCATTGTTATTTTTTCGATTTCTACATAAAATCATACAACTTTCCTTCCTTGCTCCCAAAGGTTACAGTTAATTATGTTTGCCATGTTACTTGTGTTGTAACTCTAGCTTTGGGCTCACGACCAATGCAAGGGCTTGCAAAGGTGCGGGCCAAGAGTGAGCCCGAGAGTCACATTTCCTATTCCTGAGAGTGTAAGAAAGTGTGAGGGAATGAACCCCCACACTCCCAAATGAGCTCCCACTTTGGGAAATAGAGTCTTAATGGACTTTCAAATTTTTAGAAGGTGATTGCAGGGGTCAAAACTCATTAAATTGAAAAATTCCTTATATCATTAGAAAGCTCTTGGAACGTAAATGTCTAAAATGGGCTCACATGACGCATTTGGATACTTAAAACATAAGTTATGACCAAAAGAAGGGTCGAGAGTCAAATTGCCAATTTGACTCCTGACCATTAAAAGTCAAGAATCGCCCCAATTTCCTTGCGTGCAGGTGGTGTGCGACATATCGTTGGAAAGCTCTCGACGAGGGTTACAACTTTACTTTAGACCTCATCTCAATCGAAGGATTACACACAAAGTTATGGGCCTTCAAAGTTGTGAGAGTCCCAATTTTGGGAATTTCAGGATTCACTTGAGAGTCTCGGGACAAAATGTCATTTGAGTGTTGGTCCCGTGGCCAGGCACAAAGTATACTATAAGGGGGAAGGTGGTGACTTCCTCAACACCGGGCCGTGATGAATCTTATAAGTTCGTGTTTGCCCATGGATCGTCCATGCACCAAAAGTGCTCCAACTATGCACTAATTAACTTCTTATTTGGTTTATGTAGGTCTGTGTGAGTAATTGAATTGTTTTTCAATCTTCCTAATCCCCATCTCGAAGCTCTAGCACGCCCCTCTACCACCGAAGTGCTGCGAGTCAAAGAGCGTGCCCCGACTTTTTACTCTTCCACTATTTTCACCTTAGATTTACATTTGAGTCTATCAAGGAACTTGGGAGCGCATCAGCTTGCATACAATGTTAATATGAAAGAAGTTCTTGAATTAAAATAGTCATTCAAGTTTATTTTTGTTTGAAACCAACCATTCTTGCACTAATAAAAACTCTCCTTATGATCACATTGTCGAGATTTTTATTACAATCCAAAAGCTTAAACATTTATTCAAGAGTTTGGAATCATGCAATAGTTCTTCTTCCATGGTATAAAATATCAAGCTTCTTTTTTTAAAACACCATAAATAAGGTTTCTTCCATAACACCAAAGCTTTTTCTTTTTTAGGTATTATGTGTTTTATCTCTTGCTTCAAATCATTAGGGATCAACAATTGTTATAGGTGTAAACACAATGCAAAGCACATGGAAAATGTGCAAGTGGCCCATGGAAGAAAAGGAAGTGATGGTGCCACTAATGGTAGGCAACTTTTTTCCCTTCTCTTTTCTCAAGCTTGCTTTACACATATTTGGTGTGTTTTTGTGTTGTTACAATTCCTTTAACCTATTTTTATTACAACTATAACTTGTTTCACAATTTTGTTTCTTATAATCTACTCAAAATAGGCTCAAAATAGGTAATGAAAAGCATTGCAATGAAGTCGCACAAGATAGTGCAATGGTGTCAAAAATTACAAGTGCAAAAATGCAAGAAATTAGCAATGGCACAAAATGGTAATTTTGTTCCCCATGTACCTTGTAACAAACATCGCATACCTTATGTACTTTCCAAACACTATAAGTGCATATGATTAATACTAGGACTAAAACCCTTGTGGCTAAAGAAAAATCTTTGGATTTATGAAATGTAATCTAATAGTTAAATAATTTTTTAAATTTAATTTAAACTTCACTTTGAAAATGTAAAAGCAAAATAAGAATAATAATTTAAAAAATAAAGATTTATCAATTTAATAATATCCCACCCTCTTCCCCTCTTTTTATTTTTTTCATATGTTTCCATATGATTTCCAATTTTTCATCATTATCTATGTCAATCTCAAATTTGATTTTAATATAAAACATGGACATGAAGATGTGCCTTTTCATGTCCATGTTATTAGGAAAGGATTTTTCTTTTTGAAAATATGTTGAAATAATAATTAATCTGAATATAAAATAATTACATCATTATATGGATAACAAGTTTGCTTAAAACCATAAACTCTAAATAAATCCAAAAAATAGCTAAAAGATACAATTTTATGTAAATAACTAGCTACCATGTCATTGTATGTGTAATTGACGGACTTCACTCTAAGTACCATATCATCACGTTAGATGGTAAGTTAAAAAGAGCTATATTGGTGTTACGAGTTAGGACCCCAATCAAACTACATCTGATGCACTATTTGACCTTAGTTTGGAACATGTATGGTTTTGCATTGTTGTATGCAATTTGATTCCCCATCAACAAAACATAAATATGGTTTAACACAACAACCTTTTTAATTTTATGTTCTATTGCAACTAACCATATTTGATCCCATGAATCTAAGAAGGCCACTAATGAAACCCACGACTAAGCTCATTCAAACCATCTACTACATCATTGTTGTCTTTTTTATTTGGTTTCTACTTTTGGACAACATTACTCAAGGCATGTATGATTTTACTCAAGCATCACACAAATTGCCCTAACACTAGGTCAGATAGAGCTCAAAGGGAGGTATTTAACATTTCACATGTTAGGCCACCACACCACTAGGGTCCTAGATTCCATGACTGAATGTAGGCTAAGTTCCTTATATATGATGAAAGCATCTTCATCTCTTTCCAAGATATGGAACCCCCAATCCAATTTCAACAAGGGGTGTGTCACACTGTGGCCTTGCCATTTACATTAAAAAGTATCTTAAGGCAAAAAGAAGAATTATGGAAACTCAAATATTTCACCATGCAATAAAATAATCTTTCAAAAATCCTCTAAAAGAAACCAAAATCCTTCAAGATATTATGACTCTGTAACTAATCACAAGTTTCAACACAAGCCAAGATATCATCTTTTAAAAAATCCTTGTATAAAAATAGAGCTATTATTACCTAGGGGCCAAAATCCCTTAAGCTACAATACTCTATAATGAAGGTAAACACAATATATCCTTGCCTTGGTAGGCAAGGCCAACAAAAGCAAAAAGAAGGGTGGTAGGGAGCATAGTGACTTTTCAGCTCTTTTGGACATCACTATTCTTCTTCTTCTTCAAGTCCGGGTGAATAAATTGTTTTGGGTAGGGTTGTTAATTGTCACCGACCTTTTAACCGCTTTTCATTTTTATTTCAACTGGCACAATTCACCACCGACCGCACCGACCATGATCAACAAACTTGTTGCAACCTCACGTTAGGTAGGTAGTTAGTTACTTAGTTCTTCCAAGTGCCCTTTACTTACACGTAAAGAATCAACCCTTATTGAACAGAAGGAAAGTAGGTATTATGGATTTTGGATTATCTATCTACAAATTGCAATGCTTTGTAAGGTAAAGTACTTTATATGCCAATGGAAGATGTCAGTAATCGATTTGCCCACCTCACCCCTTGTAAGAAAGTAGGAAGTGGGCCACTCATTTGGGGTCCAGCTGTATTGGGCGGATATTGTCAGCAGAGCACCCCGCAAGTTTAAAGATACAATAAAGATATTTATAAACTCACCGCCGTATCTTTGGGTTCCCCTCGCGATCCCCCCCTCTTTGGAGGATTCTTCGTTTTGCCAGGACTTGGGGTCATTTCCATCGTTGGGCGGTTCTCACCACGGTCCCGGTTCTTTAAGGCTGTGTGTGAGAACCATCTTGGTTCTTACTTTATTTTTAAAATAGGGGGTTTATGAGAACCATCCCGGGTATCATTATTTTTTCCAAGGGAAACTTTCCGGTTCTCAGACTTGGTGGTTCTCAGCAATTCAAGATTCGTTGGTTTTTTGGTCGGTTCTCACAAGCTGGATCTCAAATTTTTAAATCTTTTTTTTTAAAAAAATCTTGTTACATTTTTTTTTAACAAAAAAATAGACTTTGAATATATTTTCAGTAATTTATAAATTCACAATTTCATTTTTTTCAAAAGCTTTTTCAAATTGTTCTAACTCCTTTTCTAGGTCTACATCTATCCCAATAAGTTCTAAAAGGTTAGGAGAGGATTTACAACTAACTCTACAATCATTGGGCCAATTCTTGTTCACAAAAATTAATTTTTCTAAATTTTCTGATAATAAACAACATCTTCTCAAATTAGTGAGGATTCCAACCTAGGAGAAAATATTTTTAGTCTCTATTTGGGAATCAACAACCCCCAAAATCTGAAGAACAAGAAACCCAATTGTGGGAAACATGGTTTCATGTTTTTCCCATCATTAAAGGGGACACTTGGTCTCCTTTTTGTCCACTTGATAACATTTGAAAATCAATAATTATCTTTTAACAAACTTTTTTGTTGGTTCAATATTTCGTGTTGTCAATTGAAAAATATCCAAACTATTGTCATCATCCACTTTTGTTAAATCCATTTCTAGTTAGCAAAACCATTATCAGATTATTAATGGATGAAAATGATAATATCATTTCATGAGCATAGGATATAATGGCATTGTATCATATTGCTCAACAATTGATATTCCTTGATCATGACCAATGAAAGAATACACTAAGCAAAGACTTTTAAATCTTGGGTCCAACATTAAAAGTAACATATTATGTGTTTTTATTTTATCAATTTTTTTCAAGAAGGAAAGAAATCTATATAAAACTCCACAAACCTCTTTTCTAATGTTAAAAGCCAAACAAATTAATTCAAGTGCCACACAAAAATCCTCTTCTGTTAGGGTTCAAAAACCAGCATTTTGTGGTTCTTCTCTCAATTTCAAGCTCATGGAAATGGTAGAATGAATAGCATCATTTAACAACCAATGTCCCCTAAATTGGTTTTAAAACATAAGCAATTACAGTAAGGGAAAAACAATCAACGACAATTTGACAAACATGCCATGTCAAAGGAGGTGGAACTTTGATAATTTTCATCCTCACTGACCTTTACTTGCTATAACAAAACATTGTAACATTTTTGAATTACATAACCTCTTGAAAAAAAAAAAATTTTGCTAGCAAACCTACAAAAAAAAAACAACAAATGATTATATCTACATTGTAGCAAGTTTTCACAAATGTAATAATAAACAAGGAAATATTAAAATTTTGATGATAACCTTATTTTAACTAAAGTGTTCAATTTTCTTTGAGGAAGATTCAAATCTACAGAAGCTTTGTTCCATTCTTGTCTTCTCCTCCTTGAATTTTTTGGCCAAATTATGCATTTTTGTAAGTTAGATCGGGTAGTTTTGACAGACATATATTTCAAAACCCTACACATTTTCATTAGCTAAAACATACTTACAGGCCTTAAATAATGCATGGCCAAAATAAGTAACCTAGAATTTTTTTGCCAAACTTAAAATATCACAACTTATAATAGATTTTCAAAATGCAATCATAATATTTAAATTAAATCCTTCATCTTTAACATAAGCAATGACTTTTTTTCTCAAGTCATATTTACTTAATAACTTAATTAAATCATTGGTTAATGCATGCTTAAAGGTATCAAATGCATCAAAAATCCCAATTGCAATATCTTTTGGCTACTAATTAAACTCGAAAAAATTAATAACAAAAGGCAAAAATGTCATAATCCCCTTTTGACATCCATAGATCAAAACTTGCTATTATAAAATAATAATATGCCAAAACAAGTAGGACATACACTTGTTTAGTTTTTTGCACCTATTCTAACAAAAATTATTTTGAAAATTATTTTCTAAAATGCAAGACAACCCTTGAACACAAATGCAAATTAAATTTTTTTAACCATTGACTTTCAACAAGATGCATGAGTAAATGGTTTTTAACAATTAGAAAGACTAAATCTTCCAAAATTTATTTTTTCTGCACATCATCTTTTTTATAAGAATCTTTAGCATAAAAAAAGTTTAAGATAGTGGTTTCGTTTACATGAGGTATTTTCTTTGCAAGTTGTTTCTCATAAATTTTTTTAACAAATTGTTTATTTCTTCTTCAAATATTTTTGCAATCATACAATGGTTTATATAATTAAAAAATGTAATTCCATTTGCAATATTATACAATATCAAACCTAGGTAGATGCAAATTAGGGTGGCTAAAACAAAACAAGACTCTAAGTCCCAAAAGTACATATAAAGTCCATATTTTAACACTAAAATGGAAAAAAATATCAAGAACCAATGTTGAACGGGCCCTGTGTGATGATTAATCAATTAATAAAGTATATATGAAAGGTTGCCCATCTAGAAAACTTTTTAATGTACATGTTAAGGGGGGAAAAAGATCAATCTAGTAAAAAAAACCAAGATTAGGACCTTTGAAAATAAGGTCCAAATCTGGTCATTCAAAAGTTCATAATTATTTGTCGGTTAAAATTTTTGTTGTAATTTTTTCATTCCATTTTTTTTTTCATCATGTATCACATATTGAGTCCTTGTAAAAAATATTGAAATGAAATCATAGCAAAAAATGCAATTGAATGTTATTGCATAATTCAAATTATAGTCCACATGTCCATTTTAAAAGTCCATTACTATATGATTGGTGTATGTTTCTTGAATTTCACCTTACAATAAATATTCTTATTAAAGTTTAGCAACCTTAATCTAAAAATATTTTTTTCAAATTGGTGATTTTACAATGCATTTGTGGCATTTGAATAAAATACATTATACATAAAGTCCATAAGGATTTTAAAAGTGAGTCATTGTAGCTTGCATCTATCCACCTTTCCTTGCTTGTATTTTGGCATTTGTTATTAAAACTAAATTGGCATAACAAATAATACATCTCATCAATTGGGAACATTTAACATCCAATAGTTTATTATCATTTACACAATAAAATGACCAACATATTGCATTCTACTATCATGTTCCCACTTTCTTTTTCAAAGATACAATTTTCTTTTTACTTCCTTAATTTTTTCTTTGCCTTCATCTGCATTAATATTTTCTTCTATTTGCAGACTTGGCTAAATTTCAAACTCTTCTTCCATTCTTTCCTCTTCCATTACAACATCATTTAAATATACTTTATCATTATTATTCATTTTATTTTCATTTTGGGATGACTTTTCCAATATTAATCACAAGATGAAATTTTGCTAGATGAGTGGCATGAAAAACCAAATAGTAATATGCAAACCTTTAGGCTACCAATAAACAAATTTACAAAGGCATTTATAATTTACAAGAACATTTACAAAGTGCATTTACAAAAATGAAGTGCAATGTAAAATTATAATGTCAAAGTTGAATTCAAAAAAAAAATAAACCAAAAACGAAAAAAATAAAATCAAAAGTTGAAACAAAAAAATAATAATCTAAAATAAAGCCAGAAACATCAACAATATAAAAAAATGCAAAAAAAAATGAAATTTGAATGAAATTTTTTAAAAAATAGTTTACCCTATTTTTTTAAGACAACACCTCCAACTGCAAGCTCCAAAACCTACACATGGCAAGAGGGGGGGAAGTACATCACTTCAACAAACAAGTAGCAATAACGCAAGGTGAGGAATGACAAACCATAGCAAGTAATAACAACACAAAGGAAGATGAGGTCAGTATTTGAAAAAGGTGTGGAGCGACAAAACAAAGTGAAGGAGGTGAACCACAACAAGTAATAATAATGCAAGGCAAAGGATATAACAAACAGCAATAGTGCAAGGTTAAGGACCACAACAAGCACCCCCAATGCAAGGTGAGGTACCACAACAAGCAACAACAATGCAAGGTGAAAAACCACAACAAGCAATGACAATGCAAGGCGAGGGACCCCAACAAGTAGTGACACAACACAACATGAAGGACCACAACAAATAATGAGAACACAAAGCAAAGGACCACACAAGTAATAATAATGCAAGGTGAAGGCGATGAACCAAAACAAACAACAACAATGCAAGGCGAGAGATAACACACCATCGTAAGTAACAACAACACAAGGTGAGGGGTGATGCAAGGTGAAAAGCACGAAACATCAAAGGAGCAAGGAACAAATGCAAAACAAAAAAACAACAAGAAACAAAACAGTATGCAAAAAAACACAAAAAATCACACATTAACAAGAAAAAAAAGCCTCCTAGGTTTTGTATTCCTTTTTGTGGTCTCCCCGGGTGGAGGTGCCACCTTAAACCTTAGAATTTTAAACCCTAAACCTAATTCCAACCTACGCATTTTCCCTCTTCGACCCCAGAGAACCGGATTTGGGTTTTCATGTGAAAACTCATATTGTTCTTCTGTCTTCTTTTTTTAAATTCTGATTCCAATTCTCCTAGTCAGTTCTCACATGGGTGAGAACCTTAAAACTGGTTTTCAGGGTTTATGAAAACCCTGAATGAAAACAGTTGGTTCTGAATGTGAGAACTGGGCTGAGAACTGGGTCACCCAGTGAGAACTGCCCAACACTGGTCCGGTTGTCTTGTATTCTTTTTTCCCCTTTTGTTGGGTGCTTTGTTTTATTGATGGTTGGCAAGTTTTCTTCTTTGAGTTCTAATTTAATGTCTTGCACCCTCCTTTTTGTTGGGTGCTTTGTTTTATTGATGGTTGGCAGGTTTTCTTCTTTGAGTTCTAATTTAATGTCTTGCACCCTCCTTTTTGTTGGGTGCTTTGTTTTATTGATGGTTGGCATGTTTTCTTCTTTGAGTTCTAATTTAATGTTTTGCACCCTCCTTTTGTTGAGTGCTTTGTTTTATTGATGATTGGCAGGTTTTCTTCTTTGAGTTTTAATTTAATTTTTGCACCCTCTGATCCTTGTTGTATCCCACATATGCATGAAGCTGGAAACTAGGCTAAACGAAATTGGATACCATTCCATGAAACTGAGTGTACCAGTTCAGAAGATTTGCAAGGATTCTCATAAGGCTTGCTTTAAATGAAAAATATGAACCAGCTGTGAAGGCATACTGGTAAGGCAACTTCAAAACTGGCAGGTGAAAGTTCTGTGAGGACCAATTTAGGTGAGAAAATTAGTGTGATCCCGTGTTTTTTATTCTTTGTGTATTTTTTTCATCCTTACTTTTCGTGTCGTATTCTAATGTTTTGAAATTTTTCTCAATAGCCAAAGGCTAAATTACATCATTTTGGAAGGGAATCAAGACATTATCCATATCCAAATCCTGATGTTCTGCATGTTATTGCTCTTCTATACAAGGATTAAAAGTATTGTCACTAAAGCCCATTTCAAAGTTAATAGTTCATGGTTTGTTCATAGTTTGTGTAGCTGAAGCTGATGTTCAGCTGATGTGATTGAAAGTCTTATCCCTCCTCTATTGAGAGCAGGGAAGTCCATTCAAATGTAAAGTGCAGGCAGAAAATTTCTAGTGTTTTGGAGGGCATATTAGAGTTATCCGTAAAGTCACCCTGTCTTTGGGCCTCCTTTCACCCCCTAACCCCTCTTTTTAGTGGCATCCACAAAGTAAGGAAATTTTAGTAAATCTCAGTACGAAATGCTGAATCTCAGCATTTAATGCACAAAGTTCCAGAGGAATTATAGTAGCTGTACAGGTAGGAGCAATGTAGCAGCAGTGGAGGCGCTCAGGAAAAAAGAAAGACAGGGTGAAACTCAGGAAACCATCAAAATTGATTTCCTGAGTTTCACCCTCTGTTGAATACTAATCTACATTTTTGCAGGTTTTTTAAAAATCTCACCCTGTGTATGACCAAACTCAGGGTAGAGGTGCTGTCTTTTCCTGACTTTACAGATATCTCTATTATCCAAGAGAATTTCTCCTCACCAAGTGGAGGGGCTTTTTTTAGTGTGCAAGCATGGCAGGCATTTCGGTTTCTATATTTTTTCCAGTTTACCCAACAGATATGCTTTGGGTATATCACAAGAAAGAGAACTAAAATATAATTTTCTGCTGGTGATTTACGTCAAGTAATGGCCTCAAAGCTCCAAGAGGTGTTCCTGAATAAGTGCCCCTCAGCTCCACCTCAGGCAGCCCAATCGCCTGGCTCCAAGGGTATTACTCTATGCGTAACTTGCTGGGGTTAAGACTTAAGACGGCCAAATGACCTCATCCATATGTGATCCCCAAATATAAAGCAACTTAACAAACCCAACACTCAGGAGGTCCAAAAACACTTCCTTCAAAACCCACATCAAGGATATCATCAAAAGGGAACAACACCCACATCAAAGAGAGCATCAAAACGGACAATGACAAAAACTAAAGGGATCCATGAATTATAGGAATCAAGCATCAAACAGGACAAAGGGGATTGTCCCCTTGTAGACACCGAAACAACTCGTGGCCAGCTAAGGGCAAAGAGGCCACAACCACCACCACTCTGGCAGCATCAAGCTTCTGGGTGTTCAAAGGATGATAAGATTCAAGAAGTGTAAACTGTAAAGTGTAAACTCTCTGCTCCCACAAAGGGAAGGGTGAGGAAGACACATGGTTTAAATATGGGTCTGTGAAAAGTCTCAGTTTGCATGAAGAGTAGGCAGAGGCAGAAGAACAACATCCCAACTCCCCATGACAAATTATTCATCATACTCTGGGCCATCTGCCTATGTCTGTGAGCACACAACCTGCAATTTATCATTACACTGATTTGGCAAGCATGTAAGTAGAGGAGGCTTCTGGATCTGTAACCCATAGCTTTTATTCAGCTGGATCTTCCTCTTCAAGCAGCTGCTTCCCTGTTATGAACTCTGCCATGTTAATGAGTCTGTCGGGTGCAATAAGAATTTAGGGGAGAGAATGTAAGAATGTGTGAGCAAATGGAACCAATCATGTAAAGAGTAAGGGACGTCAACCAGTTTCAGTCTAGTGTACTGCCAGGGATTTGTAGCCATAATACTTGCCAAAGCTTCCCAGATGAGGTTTCTGCTAATGCCCCCAAACAGCTTGAATGTTTCTAAATACCTTCCATTGGTCATAGCCATAACAAACAGCTCACAAAGGGTTTCAAGTGGGGTTTCTTGTTTCTTTTGCCAATGCCCCAAACAGCTAGTCATCACTTCATATGTGCCCCACTCAAGGACCATGCAAGAGTGTTTTGGGTCCAACAAAATGATCCACCAAAAATGGTCTTAGGTCTTAAACCAATCCCCACCAACTAACCAACTGTGCCCTTATTGTCTAGGCAACCTTACTCCATCTTGTTTCCAAATTTTGCATACACTCCAAGTACATGTTAACATATGTGTTCATTCTAAACAAGTGGCTTCTTGCAAATTGTGTGCACTTGTGAATATGATGAATCAAGTATTGACTATTATTGTAAGATTACATTAAAATTTAGGGTTATTTGACTTCCAATAAAATCTTTTAACTCATGCATCATACATAGGATGAATATTAAACCTAAGGTCAAAACATACTACTTATGGTCATAACTATTTGTTTCACAATTCACTTCTTTACAGATATCTTCCAATATCAATCCGATCAAGCTGCAAGTTCTTTCAGCCACCATATTCAAGCACTTATGCATACATCGTCTATAGCTCATTCCTTCCAACTCACAAAAGACATGCCTTACATAAAAATCATGTGAGCCAAGACTCTTTTCTTTTGAAAGAAATGGACAAAATCCATTGCAAAGAGAAAACATCCCTTGGCACACTAGAAGGGCCAACAATGTTGATTTGTCAAACTAATCAAACTAGGTAATTGATAATTCCACATGACACATCTATGGTCTCTAGCACATATGGTAAAGTGAGAACATCACAACCTATCGAAGCTTCCCATGAGTTCTTTATCAACAAAAGGAACAACAACAACTTGTTTAAGTGCCCTTGTCTAAGTGTCCTTTCCCATTCAAGTCTGTTGTATGCTATAAGACCATCTTTAACCATCTAGCTTAGTTTGTGGCCCAAATAGAATATCTCATTAAAAAATACTTTTGTTCCTATTGACCCAATTACACCAAACAACCACTATTTTCAAGAGCGACCAAATAGGTGTACAAGTTATGAAGGTTCAGCCTTTCAAGAAGGACCAAATAGTGGGGAAGTTTATGAAATTTCAACTTTTTTGAAGGTTTGAAGAAATTTCTTGTTGGACGTATGTTATAAAATATCTAACCAAGCTTCATGATCCTAAAGTTCTAAAGTCTATTCTAGCTTTTTAACATCATCTTCCCTTGTTATGATTATGTCTTTGTGATCACTAGCCTAAAGAAAGTTTAGTAAAAATTATCCAAAGAAAAAATAATAATTGATCCTACCAAAAAAAACTATTTTACCATGGTAAAAGGTTTTACATATTCCTTGGGGATTGAATCTACTTCCATGTTGGAAATGGATTTCTATTCCTCACTCTGATAACTATCAAAAGCAATCATGGTTCAAGAGTTTTTATGCTACTTGGAAAAACACCAAAATGAACTTTTGGTAACACAAAATAAGGAAATGTTTCTTGAAAAGCACTAATGCTTGCCTAATATTAATGTTTTTCTTGTCAATAACTAGCAAATGCCTTTCCAATCATTTCAGTAATTTTATCCTTCAATTGATCCCATTATTCTAATCTCCCTTCTAGGTATATTGATGATAGATCATCAATTTTGCCTTTAAGAAAGCATGCCCCATCTTTAGAATCTCAAACTTTCCCATTTGGTGATGGTATCCATCAACAAGCTTTGTCTTTCTTTTGAAGGATGTAAATTTTTAATGCATGAGATCAACCTCCTCCAAATTCATGAGCAAGTCTACTTTTATTTCCTAGATTTTTTTTTTCAAATGTTCAACTTTTTCAATAGCCTTTGTAAACTCCTCCTCATTCTATAACATTTCAATGAAAGAGGAATTTATTATTTTGTTCTCTTATCTTTTGTTAGTCTGAGTTTTTTTTCAATCATGTTCACAAACTACTCCATGGCTTTCCAAGTCTCCTCCTTTTTCTTCCACTTGGCTTCTAATTTCCCCCTTTGATCCTACAAGGTGTCTAAAACCAACTTCATTGTAGAAATCTAGTGCTCAAGATCTTATAACTATTTTTAGTATTCAACATTATGGGCCTTCACTTCTCTCAACCAAGCTTTTACCAATTGAAAATCTTGTGAATCAATCTACAAGCTTTTGACAATTGGGTCAAAGCATGATTGGGGTACCAAAAAGGATTGTCTCCTTTTGTATCCAATGGACCCCCTCATTAATGTTGTAATTTAATGGCACATTCATATTGAAAGTTTAATTTTCTTCATGGATAGACACATTACTAAAATATTATTCTATGCATAGCATGTCAAATTTGAACAAGTTTTGGGATTCCTACCAAGTCCTAGAACTTTGTTTCTAGAGAAAAAAAAATGTTCAAGGACTCATAAGGAATGTCTAAACAATTTTTGGTCCAAGATTCTTACCACAAACACCTTAGGTATTAATGTGCATAAAATGTATGAGTGTGATAAAAAAACCAAGTGCCTTGTTGCAACGTAAAAAAATTCAAAAAGTGAAATTTTTAAAAAAATTGAACTATTGATAGAACATGGCCCACAGTGGATAAATTTTATTATTATTACTTTCCCGAGCAAAAAAAATAGATATTCTAAATTCCTATATAAAATTTGAAACAAAATTATTTCATTTGACATGAGAAAAAAAGAGGAAATCTAAAACAAGTCATAGAAAAAATGAAAAAAAAAGGTGAATTTAAACCTTTAAGAGTGAGTCCTTAATGTTCTTGAAGGGGTACGCCAATCGTGATTTGACCCAATTACAACATCACTAATTTGTTGTGTGTTCAACTAATTTATCAAAACAAATACCTCTTCCTTAACCTTTTTGTTTAAGTAAACCCATCCTTGGGTGCTACCACTAGGAACATCACACCTTAATTTTATAGGACCCATCAAACTTTTAAAAATCATAGGAAAAACATAAATAAATATTTTCATAAAAAGAATTTAATGAGTACATTTATTACATTCCATAAATTTCAAAATTTCAATAATATCAAGAATATTGTGGATTTTGATATTGAATAACTACAATTTAATTATGAATTTCCAAAGTTAAGGAAATGTGATTCCGGAAAGGGCCATCGTTATTAGGAATACAATTTTTTAACAATTTCCATTGTTTTTACTCCAAAATAAACTTCAAGCCATATATAAAGGTAGGTAATGGATAAATATGAAAATATATATATATAGTTGTGAAAACATTTAAAATAAAGGGACCAAAAAAATAATGTGGCCACTTTTCATTCCTTAACCATTCTTTATATGGTTCTTAATGGTACCCCTTAAGGATGGGTTTGTTCATTTTCCTTTTTTTACAACATTTTTTGGGTATTAATGGTCTAGAAGGCCTTTCCTAATCTTCCCAAAGCTTGAGCATATGTAATCAAAAGTTGGAGATGGTCTTTTAACTATTTAAAGGATGTTGCATGAGTTATAAGATTAATATTCAACAAATGCCTACCTTTTGTAGACCTTGGGGTGGAACCAAAAAGTTGAAGTCTAACCGAAAATGAAACATGTAACAACCTATAAGGGTCTAAGCATGGTGAAGTGGACCAAAAAATACGTCCACTCTAATTTCAAATTTCAAATATTGCAATTTTCAACATAAACATAAGAAAATAGATTCAAAACTTTTTCAAAGTCTCATTATGGATGCCTTCACTCTTTCATTGAATTTTTTATGAATTGGATACAAAATTGGAAACCTTTAGTACAATAAAAATAAGTAACAAGTAGGAATGAAACTAGGAATTTAAATATATAATAAATCCAATATTTAATATACTTGCAATGTTCATTGTAGGTTGTGTGACATTTGCTTGAATTTTGATGAATGTATACAAACCTAATTTAAACATGTAGTTTTAAAATATAGTTGTAGCAAAGTAAAAAAATTCATATAATTAAACATTGAAGCAAATAATTTTTTTAATTCAATATACCAAGGCCTACTTGATGGCCATTTTCCATTTATGTTGCAAAGTAATATTTGGTTTACTTTACCATGCTTTCATCCAAAAGAGGTAGGAGTTTCTAACCCAACTACAATTGTATAGGTTTTGGGATTGGTTGCATCAAAAAATTCCACATCTAATGTTGTCTCCATATTTATGCAAAGGTACAATCAATCATTATAACCTATCATGTAAAATCTATGAAAGTAGAAAAAAGATAAATTCATTTTGACCTTATGTTAAAAAAGTTGCACATATAAGGGGAATACCAAAAATCGGTCACTTCATGCTTAGATCATAGGTCTAGGTTTTCTTTTTTTAACTTGAAGTAATTTTCAAGTGATTGGGACTATTTTATTGAATTGTGTGACTAAAAACACCATGAGCTCCAATCTATAAATGTTGGAAGTAGGTTGGGAAAAGGTAAATGCCTTGACTTCAATACTCAATTAGTTTCTAGTGGTTCATTGGGTTCACCAATCTTAAAAGGATTATTTTGAAGTTGTCCACATCAATGGGATCACCTTCCAAAAACGTCTCTATGCAAATAGTTTGCACCTCGCTCTTTGGTTCCCTTAGAGTTTCCTTTTCAAATTCCTCATCATCATTTGATTCTAATATTTGGAGGTTATGGTCTATTGAACACCAATTTTGTAACATAATGTTGATGGCTTGGGTTAGTCAAAATTCAATTTCTTTACTATTAAATTTCGATGATGTAGAAATATATCACAATTTGGTATACATATTATTGAAAGCCACAATAAATGAATTGATTGATTTACCTTGTTTTTCCATGGACACAAAAAACCATCAACTTCATGTTGACGTACATGTCACAACTCCTTTTGAGCCAAATCACTTAAAAGAATGCAAGCATGCACATTGTGTATTTATCCTTTAGTTGAGAAACTTTCAAACCTTACTTGTACACCACCACATCCATAGGCTCCATTTTTATGCACATTGTTGTTGCATCCACTTACTTGATCAATGGGGGTTTGGTTGTCCTTGGCAAGCACAACATATGATTGATCACATTTTCAACAATAAAAACTAAGAACCCTTGAATTACCAATTCTATAACTATATTGTTGAACCAAACGACGGATTACAAAAATTCTTTGACCAAAGAATGTATAGATTCTAATTGCACATTAATGAAACCAAAAATATGTATCTACTTGGCCCATTTGACATCTTTGTTAACTATCCATCTCTATAATTTTTCCATTTAAACAAACATAAACTTCTTTGTACCATACATAGTGATAATCATTTTCTCCCATTTTTGCCTTTAAATTCCAATTTTGATGTTTTTTCCCCCATTCCAATTCCAATTTCTCTTATGCCATTCCTTTCAAATTTGTTGCTTATTATATTGCTAGCTTTTCTATTTGTTCTCTTGTTATTTTTTCTACCCATTGTTTGCTAGCACTCCCCTTCATCTTGTCATCACAAATGCTAAAATAAAAAAAAGAACAAAATGTAAATGAAAATCTTCAATAGGAAAACGAAAATAAATTATTTCCTTTTTATGCTAGATGGGATGGGTGATGAAGTTAGTTGGGAATGGTCATAAATTCGTTGGTGGAATGACGTCATACTAAAATGGTCTATATCAACTTTGAATTCTAATATTCATTGAATGGGCATCACTTGAATGAAAATACATAAACCTTTGATTTTATTCATTAAATCTTGATCTGGAAAGCATTGAATTGAAATCCCATTGGATTCTTCAATTTGAAGTTTAAAATCATTATATGTTTAAATTTTTTCACAAGAGTCCAATCATGAATGAGATTTCATTAGATTCCACAAATTCAATGGATGATGTCATTAATTTACACAATATATTCCAAATTTACATGATCATTTGCTTGAATTTTCCAACTCAATTTGCACCTATTAATTCTAATTTATAATATGCAATTGACAATTATAGTTGAAATTTTGTAGTTGACTATTTTGGTTTTAAATTTACATCATTCAAATATGGTTAAAAATCTGCCTCTTCCAATTCTAGTGTAAAATCTGAATAGTGACTTCTCATGTCCTTAGAATTTTTAATACTTTATATTTTTGGTGCCACAAAATTGATAATAGGCAATTTTAGTGCTAACATTTCTAGTTCAAATTCTCTTGATGTTGGTGCTAATAATGTCAAAATGGACATTTTTCCTTAAGTGTGCCATTCTCCCCCCTTGTATTTGAATTTCCAATCCTCTAAACATGTAGGGTTGGAGTTAGTTGATGTTAACCAAGATAGGTTTGGGATCAAATTGATCCATTATGACTAGTAACATAATGTTGTTGGGGAAATAATACCAAATATTGTATGTGCCAAACCAATTCTTTTTCAATTTGTCAATGTGTGTTTTTATGGCCTTAAGGAACCATAAGACATAATCCCCCATAAGAAAAGATTTATCTTTGGAATGTCATTGGACCCAAATCACATGGGTCCATTAATATTTTTTGGTAGTTTCTCCTCCAATTTCTATAAGTCTACCAATTTGTTGGTTAAAACTATGACTGTATCAAAGTCTTTAAAACCTTAGGAGTTGATGGTGGGCAACACATATTTAGTAGTCATCATGGGATGAAGACCATAGACCAACTCAAAGGGATTATGGCATGTTATGACCCTAAAAGCTATCATGCAGGCATAAAGAATAATATAGATGCATGTTCATCCCAATCTTTTTTATTTTCATTGACCAATTAAATCAATAAAACTCCAATTACCATATTGGTAGATTTTATGTGCCCATTGCCTTGTGGGTAACAAGTGGTGGAATTGGTATGCTTCATCAATAAGTGGGTTGTTTAAATCTCAATGGCCACATTAATGAAATGCACACCTTGATCACTAACCAAGGTAAATGGGCATCCAAACTTGTTAAAAATTAATTCATAAATGAATTTGGAAGTGACCATTGTTGTGTTTGTCTTGAAAGCTATAGTTTCCACCCATTTGGTACTATAATTAGTAGCTACCATAATGTACATGTTTCCAATATACAATCGTGTGGGCTTAATGGGACTAATGAAATCTAAACCTTGAAGGTTTAGCTAATTTAAGTTAGTCATGAGTCTTGTTATACTAATAGGCACCAAATTTTTTATTCTTTGATAGTCATCATGGGACTAGCAATGTTGTAAAACATCCTTATAGAAAAAGGACCAACAATGTTAACATCCAAAAAATTATGCTTGTAATGTTTGCAGAAAAATGTCCTCCTCACACCCTTTGGTGCATTTCTTGTAACACAATTGGGATTTGACCTAAGGTCAAGCATCTCCTCAATACCTTATTGTGTCCTTATTTATACCATTGTCCTACTATCAAGGTGAAAGGTAAGGCTTTTAGGGATAGTTTCCATTTTTGGTCCTACAAGTATTGGATTGGAATTTTTTTATAGTTAAGCAATCTTGAATTTTTTATAATTAGATAGGTTGCATTAAAAACAAGGTTACATATCTTATTTGTTCCAAAACTTTAGACTTTTTAGTAATGTCTAGTAGTCTTAATTGCAATTCTACAAATAAATGAGAATATATTGGTTTATAGACTATTGACAAATTGTATTCCAAAAAGAGCAATAGCCATATGGCAATTCTTTTATAAACTTGGAGTTCTTTTACATGAGGTACATAAGGGCCATTTGATCCACATAGGAAATTAATTTGTTGTCGGGTATATAATGCCAAAATTTGTGCAAAGAGTACACCAAATTGCCATTACCTCCCTTTTGGTAGTGGTGTGGTTTTTTTTGTAATATTCAAAAAATGAAATCACATTTTCCTATAAAGTTTAGAATTAATGCATTGCTCCTACTACAAAATTGGATGCATTAATGTGTATGTGGAACTCCATCTCCCACCTAGGAGCAATCAAAATGGGAGCACTCATGTATTTATTTTTAATAGTCTCTTAAGTTGTTTAGCATTTTGGGGTCTAATCAAAGGAATTAACCTTCTTCAACAACTTGGTAATTGTGGCCATTATGAAGGCAAAATCCCATATGAAACATCGTTAGAATTGTGGCCATTGAAAACTTGAAAGTCTTTAGAAGTTTTTGATGGCAACATTTTGATATTTATGAAAAAAAATTTGGGATCTAGTAACTTGCCTTCTTTGGATACTAAGTATTTGAGGATAAATCTTGAATTTAATAAAAACATGCATTTTTCATGGTTGAGGCTACTACTAAACTTTCAACATTTGTCAAAACATAAGTGCACCTTGTTTTCTAATCATTGAACATGTTGAAATTGTCCAAAAAATTTCATGAACACACCAAGGTAATCTCAAAAAGCTAGGCTCACTACCCATTGGTATATCGATGGAACATGTTTCAATCCAAAAGGCATAACCAACCACACAAAAACTCCCAATCCATGATAAAGGCAATTTTGTATCTAACATCCAAGGCAATCATGATTAGTGGTAACCAATAAAACCATCTAGAACAAAATACACCTTATGGCACGTGACCATGTCCCATACCTATTCAATACAAGGCAAAGGATACATGTTTTTTTTCCCCCTATCTACATTGAAATTTTGAAATTCCACATAGATCTTTAACTTTCCAATTTTTTCAATACAACCACTATGGGGGAAAGCTAAGTGGTTTCCCCTTTTATGGCTATGAATCTTCCAACCAATAACTTATCCCCATCTTGTTTCACCATTGTTGCATAATTTGAGTTCATCTGGTACCTAGCATGTTGGCCTAGTGGAATGGAATGGTTATATATAACTCAATCTTGTGTTGAGCTATGTGGGGAGGTATCCCCTTCAAATCCTTATAGCTCCATGTAAAGCTATCCATATATTCCATGAGTAAAGTTTTCCAATGTTTAGCTATCTAAAGATCTAAATTGACGTGCTCCCAAGTTCCTAGTTAGACCCAACTTGGGTCTAAGTTACTCACACAACGAAATTGTGAAGAACTTGAGGCACGCTCCCAGCTCTTAGCACTAAAAGAGGTAGAGGGGCGTGCTGAAGCTTCGGGATGGGACTAGGAAGAGTGACAAGCTATTCTCTTACTCGAACCTGCATCAAACCAACCAACAAGTTAGTAGTTCACTTTCTAAAGCACCTTTGGTGCTAGGACAAGCCACAAGCAACTCTAGATTCACTTGATTCACCACGACCCAAACTCAGGGGAAGCCACCACCTTCCTCCATATAGTATATTTTGTGCCTCTCCGCGGCACCCCATCCAAATGATTTTTTGTCTCGTGACTCCCAAGGAGGAGTCTCAAAACTATCTCGGTTTGGACTCTGAGGACTTTGTGAGGTCATAATTTTTGCTCAGACCTTTGATTGAGATAAGGTCTAAAGAAAACTTGTAGCCCTCCTTGAGAGCTTTCCAATGGTGTGTCGCACTCTACCTGCATGCACCGGGGTCGGGTTGATTCCCGACTTTTAGTGGTCGGGAGTCAAACTGCCAATTTGACTCCCGGCCCTTCTTTTTGCCATAACTTGTGTTGTAGATGTCCAAATGGCCCATGCAAGGCCATTTTCGACATCTACACTTTGCTAGCTTTTCAATGATATAAAAAACATCTCAATGCAAGGTGTTTTGACCCTTGCAATCGAACTCTGAAGTTTCAGGAGTCACTGAGGACTCCCAAGTCCTAATTTTGGGAGTGTGAGTTTCATCTTCACACTTCCTTCAAAGTAGGGTTGCGACATAAATCTACATTGTTCTTGATCATTTGTGGTTTTTCTACAATACCCAAAGTTGTGTTTCTAATTAGTTTTTGGCATGCACCTTTTTTGGTATGGTCCACTTAACAATTTTCAAATCATGTATTTTGATCTTAACAAAAATTATATATGTTAACCCAATTTTTCAAGTGTGTATATACTAACTAGTTGTTACCATACAAGTAACTAGTGAGGCAATATAATGTTGAGATTTAATACAGTTATTACTTAGTAACAAGACTATAGATGAATTAGTCACAAATTAACCAGTAGCAAATAACATGTGTTAAGGTAACCAATGGTTCAAGTTAACTAATAATCAGCCTATATAGTAACCAATTGTTGATAGTAACAAATTAGTTTAATCCTATGACCAGTAGTTGTTGTAGTTTAAATTTAAATTTTATTGATTAGTGAATGTTAAATTTGAAATAACACTACATTTGTATAAATAGAAGGATGTGAGAATTGACACAGAGATTGGAACTTCTTGGAAAACTTTTAAACTTATTGGAATTTCTTTCTCTTTTTAATTTTTAAAATCACTTATTGCTTATATTTTTGGTCTATGAATAGGTTCATTTAGAACTTGGATATATTTCTTTCTTTCAATTTGATATTTAAAACAAAATTTTGTTTTGCTTTTACATATGGGAGAAAATAAGTATATTTGAATTATTGATATGAAGTAACATGTTGATAAAATCTAAACCATAATTAGAAAGTTTAAAGACAAGAAATCCTAAATTTAATAAGAATAAAAAAAAATTGTTAACATTTTGGCGACCATGAAGTGGAACAAAATTGTAAGCAAAAATGTTTATGCTTTCTAGTTTTAGCAATGGTTTTGTTTTGAAATTTTAAGTTTGGATTTGTAAGTAGTTTTAATAGTTTTTAAAGAGTTTTGTGTATTGATGATTTCTAATTTTTATAGCAACTTGTTGATCAATAGAACCTGAGTTAACAATTGTTTCAAATCAATATAAAAGATGTCAAGAGTAGTCACAAAAGGCCTTAGGAAGTAATTACAATTAGAAGTACCACAAGAACTTGATTATGAGGTGGTTCAATCACAAGAACCAACATGTTCTCAAGCCAAAGGAAATCAACCAATTGATGCTCCTAGCAATGAGCCTCAACAATTGGTTATGGTAGGTTTACCTTTTCATCAGATACCAGCAGATCAAGAGGAAAGAAAGGAATCACAAGTACCTTCTACTAATCAAATTTTGACACCCCAATAGTCATCCCAACAATAGAGGTTGAACACGCAATTGGGCGGACAAAATGTGACCCTTGTTCAACATGTTGATGAAGTGACTTCTACAACACAAAGGTGGTAGTCTACAACACCCGATTATTATATTCCCAAAGCTATTGTACCATCTTGATCAACACCAATTATCGAATACTGTACATTTGAACCAATTCTTATTTTGAATCCAACCGCAACATATTCAAAATTGGAATGCAATCAACTTTTAAACTGGTTGGAACAATTACACAACTTGGAACGAAAACCTTCACATCAACCTAGTTTTCAATAGCATGCAAAACTTGGTGGATGCAATTGCAATACTTGTTGTCTAACAAACACAACTGTCATTCAAAGTGTTTAGCTGAATATATTTGTTATGGGAATCATTGAATGACCATTTGCTTAGCAAAGTATACCAATTACAACCCCACAACCCACTATTGAAATTGCATTAACATGTGCATATTGTCAACATGTTGGACATGAATTCAAGAATTTTCCTTTTGTGGATGATAAACTGAACCAATTAATGAGAGAATAACTTAAAACTTCTTTACCACCTATCATGATGAGCACACCAACAATACATGTTGGTGTACCTGTGCCACAAATCTAATCACAACCGGGTTTGGTTATTCACCCAATAGCAGTTAATCAACATTTAGGTTGGTAGAAACTTGTTACACCATTTGATAGCAGGACAACGTAAAATTGTACCATATCCAATGTGGTATAATATAGTTCCACCTTTTATACCCATGGATCCTAACATTTACTCTATGTATTATTCTAAAATCAAAGGACTTGATCCATTGATTTTTAAAAGAAAGGAAATATATGCAGTTGGCATTACCAAAGCAAAACTAGTGCCACCTATTGAGCAACTAAAGTAGACTCAATATCCTGTTAAAATGTCAACTTCTAGATTAGACCAACCAATTTTAATTTCCATGGGTGTACTTGTTTGACAAGCAATGGCTACAATTCTATTTGCTAATATACCTATTGCCAATGGACTACTTGTCCATGGTAATAATGTTTCATTCTAGCAGCCAAGAAAGGCTAATTTACATCCGCAGCCAAGTGGAGAACCACCTGGAGGTTTGCCTAATGGAGGATAACCAAGAGGAGGACTACTTGACCAAAATCCACCTAGAGGATTGCCACATGATCCACCTGTTGGATTTTATGGATGACTAACACCAGATTCAAGGATGTTTATGGCACCATGGTACCCACTAGTGACTAGTTGCAATTCAATCTGAACCAAAAAGTAAACTACCATACTAAAAACTTCAATATTTAACCTATGTGAAGGAAACTGATCCTGATGCTCACATAAAAGTTAATGGGGAGATTATGGAGGTTGATATCATCAACTTGTTTGGTTTCACTTTATGAGACAATATTTCGGAGTGGGGCAAAAACTTTATACAACATCATCCCAATTGCACTTTTGAGGAGTTAGAACAAACATTTTGTAAACATTTTTGAACTATGAAAAATGATGAAAAAGTCTACATGTAGCTGAGGACCCTCCAACAACAAGTTGGTGAATGGGTAGAGGTTTATTTTGAACGTTTACTAAAACTTTCTAACTATTTGCAAGTAAAGGCTAGTAATGTGTTCTTAATTACTATCTTTAGAGCAGGTTTGTAACCATACCTTATATTAACAACAACATGTATGGCAAGAAATACCCTCATCAAAAATAAGGAAGCTATAGTTATTTATGAAAAAAATAGACTGATCATAGTAAATTACAATGTCTTGATATCCCACCCATAATCCAAATTGGTTGCACAACCTATCATTGTCTATACTATTGTTAAACAAGCACTTACTTGTTCAAATTGTGGTAAAACTGGTCATTTAAAAAAAAACATGTTACAACAAGGAAAAAAAAGAACCTACAATACCTATTATTTCCACTAAAGTTGCTGAACTAGTAGTTGGAGTTATTGCACAACTTATTAAACTAGCTATAGTACCATTAATATATCCTTACATTATTTGTTCTAGCTCTGAGCATCGTGCACCACACTGTCCTATTAAAAAAAGAATTCAAAACATGTTTCAAACTAAACCAACCACCACTACTACTATAATGATGAAATTTTTTTAACTTAATAATGTACCAGTTAATGTAATCGCTACCATCACAACTCGTAGTCAAATACCAAAATAACAAGTGTTTATAAAATGTGAACCAGTGAAAACAAAAGCAACAATTGATTGGCAAATTGAAGAACGGATGTGATTCTTTTGTTCACATTATCAATGGGTTGTAGGGAGGTGATTCAATACCACAAACACCTGTTGAAGTTAATGGACCACTTCATTCAGATTGGGTGGGTTTGCCAGACCCAATAAATCAATCGATTATTAGCAAGCAACCTATTCAATTGACTACACAAACTACATTACCAAAAAAGATTTTGGAAGAGATTCTAAAAGACATTAATACTCAAGTTTTGGAAACCAAATATGTAATCAATTTGGGACCACTATTGAGGATTGTGCTAAACATCAAAAGATACATTTCAAAACCGATTAAGCTTGTTTAATCAGTATGACCTAAACTTGTTCAACTTGAATTTGCTTATGCAACAATGGCCATTGACCACCAAATGGTAGTAATTCAAATTCAAGTTGGTAAAAACTTTATTGATGATGTGTTAATTGATGGAGGTTCTAGAGTCAATATCATTACTAAAAACTTGAGAGTACAATTAGGTTTACCAAAGTTTAATCCAACACCATACAACCTGCGTATAGTAGATCAAACTATAACCAAAACCCTTAGTTTTATTAGGGATCTGAAAATATTTGTTCAGGGCATTCCTTATACCATTACATTCATTGTTATCAATAGTAGTGTTCTAGATTATAGTTACTCAATGTGCTAGGACGTCCATGGTTGAAAGATGCAAAAGTGTCCCATGATTAGGGAACCAATATTGTTACTATACAAGGAACAAGTATATTAAAAACCATACATGTTACCAAGAAACTTGGTGTTCAAACCAAAAGACCATAAGTCTTAATATGTTGTGATTTCCATTATAGTATATTAAATGAAGAAGAGGATGTAATGTTTGCTATAAAATTGGACATGTTTTCAATAGGAACCATAAAAGTACCCATTCATACTGAACTAGTTTTTAAACTAGTCCATATAATAGATCTTAATATAACAAAATTGATTCCAAAATAACCTGCTGAACTAATATGTATTTTAGCTGTTAACTTAAATATACCCCCTGATATTATCAAACAACACTTACTAGAAACTCTATTCCATCTAGAGGTTGGAGAGATGATCATTGATAAAACACCTACTCAAGAGAGAATACAAGATCTAACCATAGCAAGTTGGATAGTTACTAAAGAGGAACAATTAACCAAAATTAATTTGGGCATAAAGGATAACGTGCAACATGTGAAAGTGAATTCTAGACTTGAATCATTTATCATAGATCAGCTGATTGAGCTTCTAAAGGACTTCAAAGATGTATTTAACTGGACATACAAAGACCTAAAAAGTATTCCACCAGAGATTGCTCAACATATAATTGAATTGGAAATCACAGTATCACCTGCTCATCAAACAAGGTACCGATTGAATCCTAACTATGTTGCCATTGTTATGTAAAACATAGACAAGTTAATAGCTATTGGTTTTATCAAACCGATTGAGGAGGCAACTTGGCTATCTCCAAATAGTGGTTATTCCCAAAAAGAATGGAAAGTTGAAAATCTATGTGGATTTCAAGAAGTTTAACACAACAAAAAAATAAAATCCTTGTTCATTGCCTTTTATTGAAGAGGTGATTAATACAATTGCTATACATGAAATTTATACTTTTTTAAACAAATTTTTAGGATGTCATCGTATTTCAATTGCACTAGAAGACTAACACAAAACTATTTTTGTTACTGATTGGGGGGCTTTTGTGTGGGTTGTGATGCCATTTGATGTCAAAAATGGACCGCCTACCTATCTAAGGGTAGTAACTAAAGCATTTTGTGAGTACATTGATGTGTTCATGAAAATATTTCGTGATGATTTTACAATTTTCAATGACCTATCAACTCACCTTGAGAAGCTCAAGAAATGATTTCTCAAGTGTAGAAAGTTTGGTATTAACTTTATCTTAGATAAATGTGCATTCATGGTATTTTCAAGAATTATGTTAGGTTTCATACTATCCAAAGAGGGGAAAGTTATGGATCCCAAGAAGGTTGACGCCTTAGTGCCAATACCTACTATCCCCTAACAAATCCAAGTTTTTAATGGAATGGCACAATTGTATAAGTGTTTTATCAAAAAAATTGCTTATATTATGTCACCAATCACTAAACTACTCAAGAAGTCTAAAGTTTTTGAATGGATCACAAAATGTCATATTGCTTAGGAGGAGATTAAAAACCAATATATACAAGCCCCTATTTTGATCAATCCAAATTAGAAGCTTGAGTTTCATGTTCACACATATGCATCTTAGTTAGCACTAGGAGCTATACTTGCTTAGAATCCAAAAGGTAAGTTTGATCAACTGGTTATGTATGCTTCCAAATTACTGAACTTAGCTAAGATAAATTATACTACTATTGAGAGGGAAACCTTAGTTATGGTTTATGCCTTACACAAATTCAAACATTATTTTCTAACTAACCAATTTGTATTTTATGTTGACCATATGGCTCTTGTGTAATTAGTTAACAAGCCTCAAATTTCTGGCAAAATAGTTAGGTGGTTGTTGTTATTTATGGAATATGACTTCAAAATTGTTTATAAACCTAGTAGATCCCATTTAATGGTAGATGCATTAAGTAGGTTGCCCAACCAAGCAAAACTAATTGGTTTACTTGATCAGACCAATGATGCTCACATGTTCATTTTATAACCAAAGTGGTTACAAAGTGTGTATGATTACTTGTTAGAATGGATAGTGCCAGAGAGATTTACCACTTCACAAAAATAATATTTAGTTCAACCATTTCTATTACAAGATGGAATATTTTATAGATTTGGACAAAACAACAAGTTTCATCGTGTCTTGCGACCAAAACATGTACTAATCATATTACAGGAGTTGCACAGTGGAGTTGGAAGAAGACATTTTTCTTCAAACATTATTGTGAGGAAGGTTCTGGATGTTGGTTATTGGTGGCCAACCATGAGCAAAGATGTTCATGATTTTGTCAAACTTGTGACTTATGCCAATGAACAAGTAACCTATTAAGACAAAACATGGTGAAACTAATCACTATTCTGCCTAAAGAACCTTTTTAGAAATGGGGATTAGATTTTATCAAACCTATTAAATCAGTGAGTTGTTACTTTGGCAACTAGTACATTCTAGTTGCCATTGATTATGTTGCCAATTGGGTAAAGGTGAGAGTTTTGTGCACTAACATGTTGGTGTGATTATTACAAACATCTTGCATGACTACATTCTCACCTAGTTTGGTTGTCCATTAACTATTGTTACCAATCAAGGTACACATTTCATTGACAATGTTATTTGTTATTTAACTAATCATTTCATTTTAAGACATACCAACTTTATTGTCTATTATCCACAAGGGAACGAACAAGTTGAGTCTACTAATAAAGTTTTCAGTACATTGCTTACAAAACTAGTGAATGAGAATTGGAATGACTAGGATGAGCACATGTCCAATGTTTTATTTTCTTATAGAACTACTTTTAATGTTGGAACTAGTCATACTCCATTCCAATTTGTTTATGGATTACACCTACGGAATACTTGTTACCATCCAAACTAGGACATAATCATGATCCAACACCTATTAGAGTTCTAATGAATCGATTGTCAAAACTAGAGAAACTCCAAGACAACTAGTTTGTAACACAAGACTTGATAACTTTTAACTAGTGGAACTAATCATTATGGTTTCAAAATCAGTACATTGAGCCAAAATACTAGTTTGGAGATTTTGTTTTATGGTTTCCAAGGGTTATCAAAGCACATAACCCTAAGTTTTAGAGATGATGGTTTGGACCATATAGAAGCCAATAATATTTACCAAACAATACAATATTACTAATGACTATTGACAAATTTGATCGTAATCTAGTATTGGTTAACATTAACAAGTTGAAACCTTATATGTTTGTGACGAATCACACATTTCAACTTGTTTTAGCTAAGCTTAATGATTTTTTATCAAAGGAACCAATGGAAGCAACCCATTTTAATAAGTTGTTCATCAAACAACCAATTGAGGTAACCCATCATAATAACCTATTGAATGAGGAACCAATTGAAAGAAACCATTATAATAACATGTTTGTCGAATAACCAATTTAGCTTAACATTAAAGGTTTGACGATAGAAAACTTGACTAAAAGAAGAATGAACAATGATTTGTTTGAACCAAAACTAGTTGAAACAAGTATCTATGACCTATTAAAAAGGCAATTGGTTAGAAACCTACCAATTAGCCCTAATTTTACACAAAATAACGATGTATCAATAAACCTAATTATAAATGTAAGCTTCTTAAGGAAAGTATGCCCTAAAAATTATGTCCTTTTCCAAGCGCTGCCATTTTTGTTCCATGATAGTAATACAAAGAATTGACGTGTCCTTTATAATGGCTTTTCATTTTTTCATTATGGATTCCATTATATCTTTTGTTGTACCAAAATGAAGCACTAAGTGCCTTGGATCAGTTGAGAGAAAGAGCAAGCAAGGAGGCAAAGTTGAAAAGATAAAGAGAATAAAAAGAGGGAGAGGAAAGAGAACTACAAAGAATTAGAAAGGAAGTTTTTACAACAACTTGTGCAATTTACATTGAACTACTTACATCAAGACCACCTCTTGTATTTCAAGAAAGTAGTGAAAATTATGGGGAAGAAAAAAACATAGAACAATAAAATTTTGAAGCATTAAAATGTGCGGCTATTGTGGGAAAAGTACTTGAAAAAACATAGTAAGGCCTTCAAAGACAATTTTCACCTTCTGCAGCTATAATTTTTCATAATTAGTGATTTTCAGGAAGAAGAAAAGGTCAAAAAGAGACTACAAAGGTAGAAAAAGAAGTGGAACAACTTGTTGAAGTTGAACAATTAGCAAATGTTTCATCAGTATCGATTGAAGGAGGATTCTTTGACATAAAAGCCGATTCTCCTAACATACATGTTGTTGTACCGACCAAGGCCTAGTCCAAATACATGATGAGGCGCAAAGGAAAGGAACATGTGGAAGAAGGCAATTCACATGCCAAAGTGACCCGGAAGTGAACACCTGTTGAAACAAAGGAAATTCAAAAAATGTTACAATGGATCCGAATGGGATCGAAATAACAACAATGGGTAGAATGAGTCGATTTGGGTGGCTTGTATGTTATTCACTAGACAATTCCATAATTAGACATGTTGGAAGAGTTCTTGCACACATGGGAGTCTATAGACGATGGATGCATTAAGGCAGTTGTTTATGGTGAGAAGATCACCATTGATCAATTTGGCATGAGTGATGAATGAGTGGTTAATGCAACAAACACATTGGTCAAGGAAGCCCAAGTTGTTTTCAAGAATATAGTTGGACCAAATGCGTTTGTTAATAAAGAATAGTGGAACGTCATTTGAATGAAGGAAGAGTACCATGCCAAGTTTGCAACAATTTTATAAATCCTTTACCAATGGGAAAGATTAGTTTGTTTCAATAACCACAAATTGCCATTATTTTGAATTTGGCAAACAAGGGGAAGAAGATCAATTGATGTTCCATTATGTTGTCACAAATGTTAATATAACTAACCCAATGGACTGAACACCATAAATAGATTACAACAACGTTCATAGCACATATTAGGAAGGTAGCAACCTATTACTTTGGACCAATCATAAAAATACGTTTATGACACTAGTTTCCCTTGTCAAAGGAAAATACGCTTATTGACTCTTCAAAACCACAATCAGTTCAAGAGAAAGAGAAAAAGAAGGTTGTTGCAAAGCAATTTAAATAACCCTCTCTTAAGGTTGTGACCAAGGAGTAATTCATTAGTGAGCATCAATCAATGCGCTCAATTAACATATTGCCACAACCAATTCAATAATCACAAGTGAAGATATGAACTAAGCCATCAACACCCAAGGACTGGTTGAGTCCAAAACCAACCAGTTCACCATCAAAGAATAAACCTTACACCCATCAATGAATCATGATTATGGAGGGAGGTGTTGAGGACATGGAAGTTGATGTTATTATGCAATAAGACGATGAATCAATAAGGATGGAAAGTGACCAGTTCATGGAAGATCGAAGTGAACCTAACTTTGAACATGTACCAAATCAATAGCCTTTACATGTTCAAGAAACTTTAGTTCCTACAAAACAAGCTAATAACCCATTATCAATAGGTACAAAACTAGTTCAATCAGTTCAACCAGTTCAACCTAAACTTGTTAAACCAATTTAGCCTAGCCCCGTTTATATTTTTCCTGAAATGTTAGCAGCTTATGTTCAAACAAAAGCCTAAAATAGGTTACATTTTTCTTTGAACAAGCAATCTTGGTTGCCCAAACTTGGTTTCAAACAATAAACAGCCTAAATGATTTGAGAACCAAATACAATATTGTTAAGAACTTGTTAGAGGACACTAACAACCAGCTACATGCCCATTGCCTAGAACTAGTTAGCCATAAGCAAGCCCTATACAATAGAAATAAGGACCTAGCTACTGTGAAAACCCAACTCTTTAAATTATAGACAGAGAACAAACATTTGGTTACTAAAATTGTTGAAGTTAAAAAGGTAATCAAGAAGGCTGAAATTCTACAACATGAGTATATTGAACTAAACCAAGCTCATTTCAAAACCCATAATGACTTGAAGGCCCTACAGATTGATTTTGACAAGTTAACAAGGGACTATGACAAGATGGAGGCCATTGGTGTACAATGGGAGAAGAATTTGTTGGAGTTGGAGAATACATGTTTGTAGCAGAAGGAACATTTGATGGAAATCAACATTGACATGGAAAATCATACCCATGAACTTTGGGTACAAATCCAAAAATTGAAAGGCAAGTTGGAGACACTTTGTTAAGCACTTGGTAAAGTTTTTCAAACCACATACATGGATAATTGGTTGAAGGAGTTCTAAGAATTATTTTTGGACAATGCCTTATTTAAAGTACATAATCAAACATTAGTTGATAAAAACCCAAAATGGAAGGAATGGTGGCAAACTATATAAGATATTATAGAAGAATAGATCCAAGACAGTTTGGATATAGCTCATGCAAATGAAGAAGCTTACTTAAATGAATTAGTTGCATACCATCTACAATTTGAAGGATATACATATGACTAGCTTACTAGTTAATTGGTTGAAGTACTTGTAATTACTTTATAGAAGTTCTCATTTATGTAGGGAATGACTATAGCTACAAGTTCTCAAAATGAATTTGTTGTCACTACCATTAAAGAATTGGAACCAATTCGAGGAGGAGCAAAACTGGCCATTGTTTTTTGCACTTTGTCTTTACCCACAACCTATGGAAATACTTGGTGTAGTTGTTAGTATTTAGGTAGAAAGATTGGAAAAACTTGTTACTCTAAAACCCATACCATTAATTATACTAGAGATTAAGGTACGTGTAGAGGTTACTTTGATTGACATTATTACACATGCCTTTGAAGTTTTCAAAACTCCAAATATAGTAATTGAAGGACACACCTGTTGCTAAGAGACTAGGATCTCAACCGATCACTTTAGTTGAACCTGTTAATACCACAAGTGGACAACATGTTGATGATTTGACTACAAGAGTTAAACAAGTAGTTGTAGGTGACTAATTTCGAGGACAAAATATGGTTTTCAAGGGGGGTTAATGTTAACCCAATTTTTCAAATGTGTATATACTAACCATATTAGTAATTGGTGAAGCAATATAATGTTGAGACTTAGTACAATTATTACTTAGTAACAAGACTATAGATGAACTAATTTGTTGAAATAACCATTAACAAATAACATGTGTTAGGGTAACTAATAATCAACCTATACAATAACCGATTGTTGATAATAACAAATTATTTTAAACCTGTGACCAATAGTTGTTGTAGTTTAAATTTAAATTTTATTGATTAGTGAATGTTAAATTTGAAACATTGCTACATTTGGTATAAATAGAAGGATGTGAGAATTGACATAAAGATTGGAACTTCTTGGAAAACTTTTGAACTTATTGGAACTTCTTTCTTTTTTTAATTTGTAAAATCCTTTTTTGCTTGTATTTTTGGTCTTTGAACATGTTCATTTAGAACTTGGATATTTTTATTTCTTTCAATTTGTTATGTAAGATAAAATTTATTTTTACTTTTTCATTTGGGAAAAAATAAGTATATTTGAATTCTTGATCTAAAGTAACTTGTTGATAAAATCTAAACCAGAATTAGAAAGCTTAAAGACAAGAAATATTAAATTTAAGAAAAATAGATAAAACCTTTAACAATATCCACCAGCATGTCACTTGGGGAACATGAAGAAAATGAAAAATGAAATCCTCATTATCAAAAGTTAGACTAGACAATTGAAACAATCACAACTAAAGTTTTTGATTTCAATGGGGTAATTCTGTGAATAGTGAACAAATTTGATTCTACCTCTAAAAGTTCAACTTATTCTTTGTTAATGATACCATCCACAAAATCATAAGGAATATTTTTGTCATTTGATGTTGTTATCTGTAGTGACGACAATCTTGCACATAGTTCCTGTTAACAAATAGGAGATCTACTCAAGTGTAAACATAAATTTTATTGAAAGGAAACTAGAACATGATGTTCACAACACGAAACATAACATCAAGAACTCTCCAAGGTTCTTGTCACATGAAATACACAAACTTGTGCAATGAAGAAAAGAGAACCAAACCATCAACACTAAGGTATTTAACTAAAAAACCAAACCACAAATAACCAAATTAATATAAATAAAGAAAGTAATTCAATCTTGTGAAAGTAACGTAATTACTTTCCTATTCCAGTAACTAATGAAACCTAATTAGTTGAGTTTGAATTCTCAACACTCTCCTTCAAGCTCAAATCCACTTTTAGTATACCAAGCATTTTTCTAAACTTCCTTAGCTTGTTTGTACCTAAAGCCTTTGTGAAAATGTCAACAACTTGATTTTTAGTACTGATATGAATAAGGTCAATTTCTTTTGCCAGAACTTTTTCTTTAATAAAATGGTAGTGCACCTTAATGTGCTTTGTCCTACGGGTTGTTTGCAAATAGTATGCTACCGATGTTATCACAATAAATGACAACAGGAACATCCACTGATTGTCCCAAATCTGAGAGTATTTTTTGTAACCAAACTACTTCACATGCAACAATTGTTGCACCTCTGTATTCTGCCTCCATGCTTGATAATGCAACTGTTGGTTGTTTTTTTTATTATTCTAACTAATAGCACCATTTCTAAAAGAAAACATGAAACAATCGGTTGATCTTATATCTGAAACATTGTTAGCCCAATTAGCATCCGTGTATCCATGTACTTGTAATTGGCTCTTAGCTTCATAAAAAATTCCACACTATAAAGTATGTTTTATGTACCTCAATATGCGCTTCACTACATCCAAATGTGGCTTTCATGGTGTTTGCATGAATTGATTTACCACTCCAACTACATAACTCAAATTTAGCCTTGTGATGGTCATGTAAATCAAACTCCCCACTATGCGTTTGTACATAGTGGTATCCTCCACAAGGTCTCCTTCATCTGCACTTAACTTCACATTTTGCTTAAATGGAATTGAAATGGGTTTGCAACCCATCATCTCATATTCATATAATTTGTTCAAGGCATATTGCCTTCGTAATAACCATATCCCTTTAAGGGACTGGATTACCTCAATGCTGAGGAAGTAATGCATCTTTCCCAAATCCCTCATCTCAAACTTTTGCTTCAAAAGCTTCTTCAAATCAGAGATGTTTACATCACTATCTCTTGTGATAATCAAGTCATCAACATAGATGACTATGACTATAGTCCCACGATTTGTCTTTTTCACATATAATGAAAAATCTGCATTGGATGTTTGAAATCCACTTGTGACAAGATACTGACCTATCTTGTCTAACCAAGCTCTAGGTGCTTGCTTTAAGCCATACAAAACTTTCTTCAACCTACAAACCAAATTAGGGTGTGTTTGTTTCACATAACCTAGTGGTTGTTCCATGTACACTTCTTCATGTAAATCTCCATGAAGAAAAACATTTTTTACATCCATTTGATGTAAAGACTATCCTTTTATTGCTACCACAACAATGATTGCTCTTACAGTTGTCATTTTAGCAACTTGGTTATAGGTCTCTTCGTAGTCTATGCCATAAGTTTGGGCATAACCTTTGGCAACTAATCTTGCTTCGTATTTGTTCATAGATCCATATGCATTGTGTTTGAATTTGTGCACCCATTTGCACCCAATTATTTTATTGTCCTCTAATAAAGCTACCAATTCCCAAGTAGCATTAGCATCCAAAGCCGCCATCTCTTCATCCATGGCATTATCCCATTTAGGGTTTCCAACCGCTTGTTCAAAACAAGTGGGTTCAACCTCTTGTATAACTCTCACCATGTATGCGTAATGATGAATTACAAAGTCATCATATGTGAGTATTTGTACAGGGTACTTGATTCGTGTGGATCTTCGTACTCCACTATTGTTGTCAAGTGTTTTCAAAACTTTCTTGGCCATCCGAGCTCCAAGAGTAGTAATTGAAGGGATCTTGACTTTTCACCTACACTCTTCGTTGAATCACTTGACTCATCATCTACATGAGGATTTCTAAATGATGTTTGAGAACTACCATATACAATGTTTGAAGATCTTAATCTTCATTTCCATGGAGTGCTACTAGACCCACTAATTGAAGATTCTTGTGGTCCACTAATTAATTGTGATTCTCGTTCCACATTTGATGAAACAACACCATTTCTGGGCTTTCTATCTTTTGCTACCTTTAGTCGTGAGTACCAACTAACCATCTCATCAAACACAACATCTCTACTCACTTGCAATTTTTGAGTGGAAGGATTGAAGCATCTATATCATTTTTCTTTTTATGAATATCCAATGAAGATACACTTCTTAGCTTTTGGGTCTAGTTTTGATCTCTTCTCGTCAAGAATATGCACGTATGCAATGCAACCAAACACTCTGAGGTGTGAAACATTGGGTTTCTTGCATGTGAATTTTTCTTCAGGTGTCATGCCATGAATTGATGTTGTGGGTGTTTGATTCATGATATAAACTGTAGTTGTTACCATTTTAGCCCAAAAATAATTTGGCAAATTCTTTCATTCAACATGGCATGTATTATTTTTGTAATGTGCCTCCTTTCAGCAACTCTAGTCTACTGCAGGGAATAAGTTACATGAGTACTTCCTTTGAATTCCATGCTCTTTCAAGTAATCACTGAATTCATTCAAAAAATATTGTCCCCTTCCATCGGACCTTGAACACTTGATGCTCACACCCTTCTCCTTTTCCACCATTACTTTGAAATTCAAAAAATGTTGAAATACTTCACCTTTTTGTTTCATGAAGTAGATCCACGCCTTCCTTGTTGTGATCATCAATGAAACATACGTAGTACTTGCATCCTCCAATGGATTTTATTTTCGTGGTCCACACATCTGAGTGGATCATTTCCAAAGGTTTGGAACTTACATGAGTTGTTTGAGCTGGGAATGGATGCCTAACTTGCTTCCCTAATTGGCATGCTTCACAAACTTTTGACATCACTTCGTCTGTTCCAAATTTGGGAAGACCTCCAACAAGATTTTGTTTTTCCATTAGTTTAAGACGTTGGAGATTAACATGGCCAACCTGTTTATGCCAAATTCCAATGTCTCTAGCTCCTTTTCCATGTGTGAATAACATGGAATTCACCTTAGGCATGTTCACATCTAAGGTGAACATTCGTCCATTTTTTTTTCCTTTTGTAATCAATTTACCTTGGTTCTTCATGTCTTCCACAAAACATCCATTTGGGTTGAATGTCACCTATAAACCTTGTTCCACCATCTGGCCTATGTAGATCAATTTTTTTGTTATGGTTGGAACATGAAGTACATCTTTCAAGTACTTTGTTTACCCATCTTGCATGGACAATGGCACCTTGCCAATTTGTGTGATGGAATGTGTAGTGTCATCACTAGTTTCCACAAACCCTGGTGTTTTTAAATCTTTTGTGTCTCCAAACCATTCTCCATGACTAGTCATGTGGTTTGAAGCTGTAGAATCCACATACCAGACATTGTTGTTTGATACACCTCCTATCATTGAATTTGCCATGTGCTGCATCACAAACAGTTGTTCATCACCTTGATTGCTAGTTGATGCATAATTCCCTTGTT
>Ga0116231_10002161_pt1 | contig 41116 bp, 29 predicted proteins | sample S1TSphgellanicum_2_FD_89695 | JGI IMG/M metagenome (GOLD analysis project Ga0116231, IMG submission 89695) | Host-associated microbial communities from peat moss isolated from Minnesota, USA - S1T2_Fd - Sphagnum magellanicum MG | ecosystem: Host-associated > Plants > Peat moss > Unclassified... | reverse complement strand
TCTTCATTTTTTTGTTCTTTCCCCCCCCCCCCCCCTTTGTCATTGCTCCTTGTACACTTACTATTTTCCATGTAGGGATTTCATCTTATATTTTGATTGATGTAGCTCAAATTGTAGAAACCAAAATATCAATAAACTAGTCGAAAATTTCTTAAGACAATAATGGAAAAGCTTGAAAGCTTCACACTATAGCCTTAAAAGTTAGATATGATGTAAGGCTTTCAAAATTTAACTACAGATTTTGATACACATTTCTTTTTACAATTATGTTTGCATAAGTGTATATATTAGAGGCAGAGTTTCTATTTATTGTTGTGATTGGCACTATCATTATTCCTTGTATAGTGTGGCACCTTCCTTTAGTTTGGAGTCAACACAATAGCCATGATTAAGTAATGTTGTCAAGGGGTTGGAAGGGGCATATTGCAAAGAGCATGATGTATGTCGAGCTCGTGTGGAAAAGGGTCAGCAAGAACATATTCACCGCGTTAGACATGGTTGAAAAGGTCAGATTGCATGAGTATTCACTCCGCACTTGGCTATGGATGTCCACCCATTTGGTGATTGCTTAGAAGGCCATGTCTGTGGTGTGTTGGACCACAATGAAGATATTGTCTGCCTTTCCCAACCTTCATCTTTGGTTGCCCATTCATATTCATCGATGTGGGGATATGACAACCACTACTAGATGGAGCAGGAGGGTGTTGTAGGGCCAAAAAAATATGATTCTAGAATTTTTTCAGTTCTCATATAAGGTAGTCAAGCTTCTACTAGGGACCAAAACATTATGAGTATGGAGTTAAGTTACATGGGAGTTTTGAAGAAGATATTGGTTGTTTCTTATTCAGCCATGAACCAGGTTCTATTTCAAAAATCATGGATCTGATCAAATATGCATGGGGTGAGGATAGTTCAACAAAACCAATATTTTCTTGTGGACCATGCACAAAGGTTGCCAACACACTAAGACTTGTACATTTTCCCATCGACAATAACTCAAGTAAGTTCCCTAAACAAATAAGGTTTATGAAAGCTTAGAATACATGATGGGTAACATGCAAGTTATAATGGAAGTCTTATAGCCATTTTGCAAAGTGGGTGGTCAGAGGGCAAGTATTCTTTGTGGCTGACACGTGAGACTCAGACTGGAAAGCAATTCCATTAAAAAGCCTGGATCACACAAGCTAGTACATGAGGTCAATGACCTCATTTTGGGGTGCTCCAGGGTGAAAATGTTGCGTTCAATAACATGAATATTGGTATCTTGATTTGCAAGTAGTTAACAATATAAACATATTTCACACATGTGTTTATATTGAATAATATATTTAATAGTACATTGAGTTTTAATCATGTTAGGATCACATACAGGATGTGTATGTGAAATGGCAGAATTGTTGTTATGAAATTCTAAAATCATTCCCACATGGGATTTCACTAGTTGTACCCTGGTGAATTGGTGTAGATTGTGGATTGGTAGTGTTAAGTATAGTAATAGACCTGGCATTTTGATATAACTTCCAGTTAGTTATGAGTTTGGTGCACATGGTCAGATTTGGGTTGAAACATTTAGAAGACTCCTAGTGCATTGAACAACAAAATATACAAGCTAATTTTTGGGTTCCAATATAAAAAAATTGTTATATATTCAAGGCTTCACTAAGGCACCATTTGTGACATTATTTGTGAATGTATTCCAAAAATGTGCATGGAAATATTCAATAGTGAATTGGGCTAGCAATAGTGCATGGGTTCACTTCATAATGGAACTTTTCCACTGCATAGTGATCTAAGTTTAGCCATTGTGAGGAGGGATTGAACCTATTTCACTTTTAAGGTTAGTTAGTGATTTAGGTTGGTCAACTCAACCCAAATTTTGTATAGTGCCCATGGACCTGCAATATAAGAGTAAAATCAAGAAAAGAATATATATACATATATAAGCTTTGTATATGTGTTTAGTTTGTGTAATGGTATATTATGGGATTATAATGAGTGTTTTTTTTCCCAACAAATTGTGTTGTATTTTTTTACCTTAAAGAATTTGGGAAATTTTAGGACTTTTGGTTTCTTTTCTTAGAGTACAAATTCAACTAATTTTACTAATTTTTTGTACAATTTTGAAAAAATAATTCAATTGATCGAAAAAAAAAAAATTTTAAAAAATCTTGATTGTAACCAGTGTTTTTTTTTTTCATTTTCTCAACTTTATGAAAATTTTGGAACCCTACTACAAATGTGGATGCAATTCACTAGTCCTTGTTCACTAGACGAGTGAAATCACTCAAAATCTAGTGAAATCACTTTAGGTACAAGGACACCTTTTGTTATAGTGAAACTTCTTTGAGTTTTTGTAGTCTAAATTAAAATAATGTTATGGGGAGAAAGTTGCCAAATTTTTTATGCAAGGGGCAAACAACAATCCCCCTCTCCCCCCCCCCAGGAAAAAAAAAGAAACCTGGATTATTTGGAATTCAGTAAATGGTCAACACTTTAAAACCATGTTCACTAGGTTAATCTAAGGGAGTGAGAAGAAAGGGGGAATAAATATTAATTAATAAAATAAAAATCACCTTGAATAATTTTGTTGCTGTTGTTGCAGATCTAGGGTTCCAATTGCATGAAGAAGGGGAGATGCATGAGTTGCATGGTTAGGTGAAATTCAAACCCCACATTTTGACCATTTCTTCTTCTTCCATACAATGCATGCAATAGGTATGTCAATAATGGAAACTCAATACTGCTGTTTTTGTCTATATTATTATTCATTATTTCTGGGGTCTGGGAGGATAATAGCTCTTCCAAGTTCTTTGCCTGCACATTAATATTGTTGTCTGCAATTCCTTCATCGAGTAGTACTAAGGACGAGAGGCAAAATCCAAAGAAAAGTCCTCATGACCAGATTTTTTTGGTACATGTACATCTATCAAAGCTTTCTTCAATAATGTTCCAACGACATCACTGAATCTCAACACAAGAATCACACACAGTGGGCTTGAGGAAAATGCATCTTCCATATTCAATGAAGGATATCCTTTAGAGGGCTGTTGTGCTGAAGTTAGAGGGGAGGGGGGCCTGAAAACCATCATCAGTATGGGTCTGAATGAATTGTCCTCTTTGTCTCTGAAAGGTCCATTGATTTATTGGGGGAATTCCCATGCCAGAATGGAGTTGCTCCCTCCAAGCAACTTGGGTACAAGGAATCCAACTCATTGTTGACAACTTGATGACTTCAGAGGCCACATCAATTGCTAGAGAATGGTGAGACTGTCTGACTTGTATGTGTTAAGCATGCCGCCAGCGTCTATCCCATCAGATTTGCAAACTGCAGTTCCAGACTTGAAGAAGAAGAGCTTGCTGATTTGTCAGAATGTCTAAACATGACCAGTAATAACCCAATGGGTTTCTGAGTTGAAAGTTGCGAGGGCAAAACAGAGACCACCGAGAAACTTCAAACAGATGCAAAACGCTGAAGGGAACAATATCTGAGCAAGTGTTACCAGATTACAACCAAATTCATGACATCCCCTGAGACCAGCTTTCACTCACCACCATCCAGCCCAGTGAAAAGAATGACTCCCTGTCCCTGAACTCTGAATGAATAGGTGGGGAAGAGAAAGGAGGATATCAACCTCTAATTTTTGTGAAGGCCTCTGATTCTGCTTAAAAAAAAAGCTCTAAGTACTGTGGTGTCACAAGGTATGTTTCTCCTGACACTGCAATTTTACCGATTGAAGCGTTTGACCATGGTATGTCTCCCTGAAAAGTTCTACAACAGCTAACAAGATTCTTATACCATTCATGGACAGCTCCTTTTTCTTGCTATGTTAAGAAATATCAACTACATTGATGGGTGTGCAGGCATCATTTCACCGGTCATTATGAAGACATCTGTGGAACAATATCAAGGTCAAAACAGGTGTCTCAAAAAGAGGTCAGCAAGGTAAGTCTTATATGTATCATTTGGCAAGTGCCTGCATTTTTGCAATTTCCAAACACACTTCTGCAACTGGATGAAGCCAGATTCAATCCATGGCATGCTCTGTTAGAACCCACCACTGTATATGAACATTTTGGTAGTGTTCTTGCCTCTGAGCAAATTAGTACCTCTATTTTGTAGTGCCAGACAGCCTCAATGTGCTTGGACTGTGCTTTCTGTAGTTGGAGCTTGCCTCATCCTGCTGCAACCAAGTAACATGCAAATATTGTCTTGATGTCTAACAAGACTTTGCCCTGCACTGAAGCATGTGTACACTGGAATTTGGATGCCACATTTCATGTCTGGTGAACAATGTACCTCAGTAAGTTCACTAATTAAGTCCCCTCATGCACATCCTATAACAGCAAAGGTCTAAAGATAGAAATTCACCCCAACTTGTCAATTCAAAAATGTGCACATTATGTGTTGCTTCACACATCGCAGCTCATGTAACATATTCTACAACAAGACAGAGTGCACCAAACCTACTAAAAGTTCTCAAAGAGCCTGAAACCTAATGGAACCATGGGGCCTTGCAGGAGCTTATTAGAATGAAGAGCAGACAGCTCGAGTGCATGATTCAGCAGCTTTCGAATACTGGAGCATCATCAACAACTTTCCAGTTAATTTATATCCTCTCGACAGCCCTGTTGTTGTGAATGCTGCAACATTTTAGTTTGTCAACTTTATGTAACCTCATCCTTGGACTGGGATTTGTGAAAGCAGATCACTCAATACAAGGATCAACTCAAAGCCACGGAGAACTTCACCGAGGAATATATCCTGCTTGTTCAGAGGTTAGTGGACATGACAATAAGGTTTTCCTCCCACTGAGGCTACATGCAATCCATTCTCTTAGATTCATGTTGCAATTTTTTCCTTGAGAGAGATGGCTTTGGGATTTTTAATGACAGAAGGAGCCCTGGATTTGCATGTGGTTGGTCAAAATATCATGGAGTCACAAGGTTTTGAATTCCTCCCACTTTTGAGCTTACAGTAGCACACATTTTGTAGTACCCCAAGACTTTTATCAATTCATGAGTTTGGAATGGTAAGAAAACTATCTTAAGAAGTTTTGTTAGATGCTCCAGGCATCACCAGGACAGGCAGTGGGTGGCACAGATTGGTTGGGAACCTGGAGCGAAGTATCACTATCTTGGCATTTCTGGTGCATCATCCTACCCTGATCTCTGACTAGTTTATACAACACTTTGTTCGATGAAATTGACTGACTTTCTCTAAGTGTGGTACTTCGCATTCTGATGTACAGATCACAAGTGCTCCTGCCACCATCTTCTGAACTCAAAGGCATGATCACAAAAGCTTATGAAGCTCTTGAGGGAAGAGTTATCAGGGGTACAACAACAAACCTCAGCAAGGAGACAGTCTGAATTGTATCCTGCAATGCAAGATTTTTCCTCCTCACAAGATGTCAATCCGCATGGGAAAGCATTAAACCCCAACATTCCCAAGTTTTTTGAGTTTGTTACATGTCACAGGTTATGAAATCTCTGAGAGCCAACTCAGGTCTTCTTTGAGTAGACTCTCCATTACCATTTGGACTTTTGGACTAGATTGTGGTCTTCTGTTTTGAGCTTTGAGATATACTGTACAACAAGAGGTTCACCTCCAGTGTTCCTCAGTCATCAAAATGAGCAGCTCTGAAGGAAATGCGCTTTGTTTTTCTTCAGCTTTTTTGATGACAGACTACTGGAAGGAATTTCTATCTGCAAAAATTATGGATCAAGATAACTGGCAGTTTGCTATGTCATGTGTTTGTATCATTCACAGAGGAAGATTGCCCTCCTACTATCGAGCTTCGAATTCCAAAACATTATTCCAAGTTCTGCGTATCTGCTCCATTGCTCGGAAGATGAGAGCCTGTCGTCGCCAAATCTTCTTCTTCCTCGTCCCTCCGTCCCTCCGTCCCGTCCTCTAACCCTAGTTCAGCCATCTCGTTCATTCGTCCATTTCGCCCAAAGGAGATTTTAAACCCCACGTGTTCGACATTTTGACCCCTGCCAAAACTCAACCGACTCGGTAACTTTTGAGTAGAGGCCCAAATACCGTAGGTTCTTAGCTACCCTTTTTTTAAACTCTTCGGGGGAGGGCGGGGATCGTAAGTGCCAGGGTCTGTTTTTCAAATTCATCAAAAGTACGTCCGCTGGCGAGGATCCCCAGCATTAATTCGCATTAAGTGGCGAGTCTTGTAGGTGAGCGGCAGCATGTTAGCAACAGTGCCTAGGTCTAAATCAGTGTTTTCTTTTGTGGCTAATTTTCACAACATGGTGACTATAAAAATGCCTGGCAAATGGCCTTTAGGATTTTGATCCACAGGATCTGAAAAAATCATCATAATGCAATGACATGGACGGGCAAAATATGCCAATGAACAATCTCGACCATGCGCCCCTCACACTAACCAACCCCTTTCGTTGGATGCCAGAAATATGGTTTGCCATTGGTTTTTATCATCACTTTGCTTTTCTAAATGTAACTTGCATCATCAATACGGATGAAAGTTTAGTAGCAAGGTTTGCTATCAATATAAAATTTTAAGAGTTTAGTATTGTAATAAGATGAGATCTTACTTTGGTGCCTTCATAGATTTAGTTTTGAATGCCAATTGCAATGGTGAAAAATGCAATGAAAAAGCATTGCAAGGGGAAAACTCTCTCATTTTAAAGTGCAAGCTTCCAAAGTTCATGAATGTTTTTTTTCTGCAAATCTTCACATTCTTACCTTAATTGTCTCATTTAGTGATGTTGTATTCAAGATTAGATCTTTGCTATTCATGGTTTTTCCAATATTTGGAATGGCGCAATAACATATTAACATATTTTGTTTTTGAAAGTACACATAAACTTGGATTTCTTTTTAATTATAATCAACAATTACACAATATTTTTATATGTTCTTGAATGTGAACACATCAAAGATTAGAATGTTGCAAGTTGCAACAATATGAAGTTCTGAAATGCAACTTGACATCACATTCATTATCTAGGTTTCTTACCAATTTAAATGCTCATTGATTTTTCTTGCTTACATATCTTCTTTTTTTTCTAAATCTAATTCCACCTATATATGAATTCTAAATGTTGTGAATGTTTTGTGTGTTTTCTAAAACCTGAATCTTTTGAATGTTATATGAATCATTTGTGTTGTGCAACCTAAGTCTTGTATGAAGCATTGTTTCCAAACCTAAATGTTTGTGGTTATTGTGCACACTTGAATTGTTTTAGGTTTTGACGTTCAATTATGATGCCCCTTTAGGTTCCAATGAACTTTAAGTTCTATTTTTAAAAAAATTTATAACCACCAATCCTTTTCATAACAATGCAAACCTTAATTTCCTAAATGTAACAAAACCTACTTTGTCACCCAATGTGATCTTGGGTCTTGTTACATTTGTTTATATGGGTAGTGCATTTTGAAAGGGAAAAAAGTTTGTAAAGAAATTGTGACATGTATTTTTAGAGATCTTACCAAACCCACAATCCATGAACTAAAGAACAAAAAACTCAAACAGTTAAAGTAGAAAATAAATTGGGTTTACTAAGATAATTGGGCTATAAGGTTTATTTGGTTTGAGCCTATTTGTGGGGGGAATGACAAGATGAAAATAGCGAGGTGCAAGGTTTGCTCCAAAATTGAGGCTAAATATAAATTGCTAGTTCCAAGGCTTGACTCTTTCATCAAACATTCAAATTTAAGGAAGTGTGATATTGCCAAACTTGGAGTGATTGTTGGTATGTATTATGTGAAGCCTCATTATGTACATGTGAAGAATGACATAGTTTACTAAAGATATGATAAAAGAAATAGTCAACTTTTTAATATCCCCATTGTTCAAAAACATACATTCTTGTTGTTTTTCCCTCATTTTCTTTTATTCTCATGCTCTTATGTACGTGTTTTTTTTAATGGAAAATTAGGAGCCATTCCCCTTTCTAGTGTTCCTCTTTTTTTGGTTTATTAAAATTTTGATTATTATCCTTAAATGTGTGGCTTATTTTCTTTTGATTGAAAATTTATGTTAGTCCTCCTTTTGTAGGTAGAAACTAGAAACTTAAGTTGCTGAAGTTCAATTGCACAAATATTCCTTCAAACAAAAAACATAAACCAATGATGTAGATTTGGTAAAATGGTTTAAGTGTTTTGTTGTTGTGCACAATTATAAAAGAAAACAAGCATATATCAACAACTCTTCATATTCAATAGTCACAAAACCTTTCATATTAAAACATTTTTTTTACACAATATTACATTGCTCCAAGATCTAATCAAACTCAAATATTGAAAAAAGATTTAACCACTTGAACATACAACACTTCAAAATTTGTCACCAGCAAGTTATGAAACAGACACAAATTATGATGGCCACATTTAAAGAAATTTTTTTTCTATGTAACCAATTGGATCCACTTGCCCTCCCCCGAAAAAAAAAAAAACCCCACCTTGGCATACAACCGCTCACAATCTATAGCTTACCAACCAACTTACCTCAAAATTGGAACCACCTATGGGCATCCCATTTTCCAATATGCCTCAAGATTTTGTGCTTTGTAAGCATCCAATTACACTAAGAAAAATCTCAAAGTTTCTCATATCTAGGGATGGGATACCTACAATGTTTAGAAGTAAGCATTGGGTAAACTATAGCACCTACCCTTGTATGATGGTCAAAAATTTAAACCCGAAAGTTTTTGCATCTAACCATGGTAAGTTAGATTTCCCATCCCAAGGCTAAATCTGGGCCTCTGAGTCCAAATTTAACTTTCCCTGGGTTAAATATGGCCAACTATAAGGTCTCACTCAAGAAGGTGAAGGTACCAGTGTAGTAGGTGCTGGTTCACCTTGGCCAACAAGCAGCCCAAGATAAAATTGAGGTTTTTAATTTCTACATTTTTGACAGTGTTGGGCGGGTATCAGAAAAGAGATTGAGAACCAATCAGGATTTCAAAGTCGATTCTCACCTTGAATATTTCAGGGTATCACCAAGGGTGATACTATTTTGAAACCTGTCTCTCAGTTCTCTGTGAGCTAAGAAGAACTGCTCATTTAAAACCTTGACTTTTTAAAAAATAATTGATATTCTATCCGAGTATTATGGAACTCTAAAAAATGACAAGGTCGGAGTTTTAATTAGGGAGAAGTAGGTTTAAGGTTGTAGGTAGAGTTTAAAAGAAAAAAGAAAATGTTTACCGGAGGAGATACCACAAAGCAGTTGTGGCGGCTTCCTCAAAATGTTTTTTTGTTATTCTTCTTATCTTTTTTGTAATTAAAAACTTTAAAAATTAGACAATCCAGTGTTCGATAAAATAGAGCTTGAGATAACACTATGTGAGAATCTTATTTTTTTTGTAATTTGAATTTTTGAAAAATAAAATATTCAGTGTTTGATTAAAAAAAAGGAGCTTTTGATAACCACTATGTGAGAATCGCCTTTCAAAATTGACTGGTATGAAATATCTAAAACCTGGAACTTTGAAACTGTGTGAAATTATTATATTTTGCAATTTTTTGAAACCCTGTAATCAAATAGTTTTCGCAGTCTGAGAAAATACTGTAGGGGAAAAAAGTAAAATAGACAGTTTCCACAATTTGAGATAATTCAGTATGGCAAACAAAATAAATTAAGATAAAAAACCGGAATACATATACACGGAGTCTACGCCGTCCCAGGGGCTCGAACCCTGGACCACAAGGTTAAGAGCCTTGCGCTCTACCAACTGAGCTAGGACGGCCATCACTAATATGCTTCCTGATGCAAGCATCGTCGCACAAATGTTATTTATATCGTTTGGTCGTAATCGAGTTAAGGCTGACATCTGACACTTCCGGACGGAAAATGGTTATTTTTGGGTGGTTTTCATCTACAGAAATTCACGGTGCTCAAATCTTGAAGCCAGAGTGTTCATGTGATCAATGGTAACATTGATGCAGTTTACAATTGTCTCTGATGCACCAGAGATTCAGGAATGGTTTTTCTTTTAACACCCATGTCCTGAGGAAGTCTAAGTGGTGAAAGGCTCATCAGCTACTAGACATCAAACCTTCTTTTTCCTAGGGGCGGTGGGGAGAGGATATCAAACCTTTTGAATGGCAAAAAAAATTTAGACATGCCACTATTCGATTTCAACTAGACTGGTCCCAGTGAACCAACACTCTCCAATGACCATGCCTAATGAAAGGCAGAATACAAAATGACCAAAGCCCCAAAGACGCCAGGAGACTCGCAAGGGGCAAAGAAAGAGCACCAGAGGACTGGCAGAAGCTTAACTACAGGTGAAATGGCCAGAGAAGGGGAGACACCAGGAGACCCAAAGAGGGCAATGAACAGGTGCCGGAGGACTCAGTGGAAGCTTACCAAAGGTGAATTCCACAACACCCATGGGACTAGAAGGAGGGGGTTCTTTGAAAACATCAGGAAATCAAAGCACGCAGTGCCTCTTTTGAGAGGGATGCTTGATGGAAAGGGAAAGGTGTTTCCAACTTGTTGAGCAATAGGCACAATAGTATTGTGTGGTGTCCATGTGGATGAAAGTCCAATTATACGTAGTACATAGCTACAAAGTGAAATGTGAAGAAGGTTAAGTGACTTAACACTTGACAATTTTAATACTGGTTGCTACCAATACAGAATTTGCAATGATCATATGTTTCTATTCCTTGTTTTGGTGCAGAAAAATTCAATCTTTTAGACACAAGTTAAGCCATAGGATTTAACCAATGTAATTAACTTGGATTTTGTCAATAAAAATTTGACAATTCTTTGAATAATCTCATACCAACAACAAAGGCATTGAAAGCATTTTGTTATCTTGGTTGTATTGATAAAGATAAAGCACACCTTATTTTGATACAAAATGCTTTTTGATTTGAGAAGTCAGGAAAAGGGTGGTAAGAGGTGACATGAGAGATGCTGAGTGTTGGGTGCAAGTTGAGCCAAATCAACTATTTTTGTACTGGGGAAAGGTTTTCTTTCTTCAGACACTTTCCTGCGGTATAACAGATTTTTTTTTTTGTTCTTCAACCTAATATTGTTACTTCTATTAATAAGATGGGTTTCCTCCCAAGTGCCCCCCTTTTAATGGTAAAATGGGATCACTATTCTCAATGTTCGGCATAATAGGGTTGCCTGTCGGTGTGAAGTATGTTGAGCATTCTTAGTGTATCTTGAGAGGGTTCTTGCACATTACTTGTGCACTTTGTTCTCATTTAACTTTTGTGGTATTTTAGGGTTCATAAGTAGCCTAATCTTTTTTTTCTCTCTTTTGATTTGTTTTACAGCATGTGAGAACTCTGTCAGTTCTTTGGGGTGCTAACACTTCCATGTGTAGTCTAGGGTTAGTTTCCACATTGACAAAACGAATAATTGTTTTAATAAATTAATTTTTGTTCTAATTTTTAAATTGTTAAATTTTCCATGCTCTACTATGGTATTGTCATATGAGTAATGAAATTATTAGAGTGTAGCCTATGATAATTATGATGATTTGCAACTTGTCAAATCCATATTTTCACAAAAAATTGTTTCACTATTTTTTGGGTAAGGTATTGTCATTTGTACATGTACACTCAAAAAAGAGAAATTAAAAGAAAATGGTAACTCAACAAAAACATCACAGATCTCCTGCCACATAATCTCTCTAAACATAACACGGGAAATAATTCCATGATTTTTATGTAATACAGCCTTGTTCACATTCATGCTAGAATGCTGTGGCATACATTTTTCACTACAAGATTAGTGATGTAGACAAGCTCCTGGTTGATGTTAGAGTAGATCTAAAGACCAGAAGCACTGGAGACTTGCACTTACAATTTACACTGCCTTCCAGACTAAATTAAGTAAATATGTTTTGAGTATGGGAGAAGGATCTGTGTAGAACCCTTCCAGATTTGAGGTTCCTCAGGCCAGTAAGCTGAATGTCGGGGTCAAAAATCTGAAAGGGTCTATGCATAGACCCTTCTCCGCTGTAAAGAAATGTGAGTTTTTCTTTTTTGATTTCTGGTTTTTGTTGGCCTTGCCTACCAAAGGACAGATTTCGTGTTTAGATTCATTATAGAGTATGATAGCTTAAGGGATTTTGGCCCCTAAGTAATAGGTCTATTTTTATATGAGGATTTTTGAAAGATGTTATTTTGGCTTGTGTTGAAACTTGAGATTATAGAGTTATAATATTTTGAAGGATTTTTGGTTTCTTTTAGAGGAATTTTTGAAGATTATATTTTTGCATGGTGAAATATTTGAGTTTCCATATTTCTTCTTTTGCCTTAGGATACTTTTTCATGTAAATGGCAAGGCCACACACAGTTTGACACACCCCTTGTTTCTCAAAGAAATGAAAACAAAACACTGGCAGAAAGAGGAAAATAAGGAAAAGAACCTTCCAAAATTCAGAAGTTACCTTTCCCGCCTGGCAGGAGAACTTAAACAAGTTGTAATTTCCTGTGCAATCTTTTTACTCATAATCATCCAAGAAGTACTTTAAAACAAACTTTTGAACAAAAGTGCCGTTCTTTGCACCAAGTGAGGGCACCAAGGCCTAACAAAGTGATAAATATTTGAGATAGCCTCTTGAGAAAAGAAAACCAAACCTAATAGGTTTGATCAAGGTTTATTTTCTGGCAAATTCCTCAAGTGGGTCCACTGATAAGGATCCTTAGCATTAATTAGCATCCCCCCAGGGTAGTATGGAGGTCAGGGTGTAACCGAACATGGGGTGACCGAACAATGGAGCTATGCTGATTCTGATCCTGATTTTTGCACCATCACTAGGTTGGCTGCGCATTACGTCTCATTACTGCAACAATGCATGGCGGCTGCTCTGGTTTGGTCATGGAAGCTCACCACACTTGAGGAAGACGGCACAGAATTATGGCAAAGGAGGTGCTAGCATTTATGGTTTGAGGCGGTTGGAATGCAGGACGGCGCGGGAGCTGGCAATTCAAAGAGGAGGAGGCTAAACGTTGAAAGGTAGATCTGGGAAGCTCGAAGTGGAGCTGGAAAGGAGGTCTAGGTCTTGAGAGTTTTGGCGGAGGCAGATCGTGCTAGTCAGTTCAGAAAATGTATAGTCGATGAGTAGATCTGTTTGCTTGCAAGTACAAAGATCAACAGAGAAGAAGTAGGAGATTTTTGGAGAATGCAGAGGAGTTTAAAAGATTGCTAGTTGTTGGTTTCTTCCGCTGCATTAGTAACTAAGGGATGGCTAGCTCCTGAATCTGGTAAGAGTCAGGTCGAAAGTAAGGATCGGTGCTGTAGACCGGTGAAGTTTGGAAAGTGTATAGATAGATAGCTCGAGTGGTCTATTTTTGGAGCTTAATCGTTAATTGAGTTGTTGTTAGACTATTGATGAACGTACTGGAAAAGTGGAAGCTTGTGTTGTTGAGGATTTTTGTGAAATCTGAACTATGAGCTTTGGTCCTTGAGGTTTTGTGTAGGAGCCGTATCTGCAGAGGTTCAGGCGAGATTATTTTGCTCCAGTAATGAATCTCTCATTTGGATTTAGACCAGTGATGTTGCTATGCTATTTCTTTGATATGCGATTGCCCATGTTCACTCTATCAGAGTGAGTACAACAGAAGGGTCTGGTTGTTGTTTGGTCCTTCTCCTTTCTAGTGACAAGGGGTTGAGAAAAAAAACCAAGAAAAATAAAATATATCAAAGGTCAACAACCCAAAAGAGTTGATTATAATATTATGTCGGTTAACAGAGCGTCAGGAGCCAGATGAAAAAAAGCAACCCATCCTATGGACAGAATGGCCACCGAGTGCAGTCATGGGGGCTGGTTCACTTTGGTCGAGTTTGGGGACTTATATCATTGGTTTTTTCTTATGTCAATCCATTGTGAATATCCACACAATTTTTAAAAACCCGTTGACCGTCTCAACTGGCTAGGGCTCATGTGCAAATCTGTAGTGTGTTTTTTCAATATTCTCAGGGGTCCTTGTTCCCCTACTTATTGTGAAAACCTTGGACAAGATTTTCAATGTTTGGAGGAATGCTTATTGAACATAAGAACTTGTGGGGGCATTTCAGGAAATGAAACACCTGCACTTGCAAGCATTCCATTTTCTGAAATGCCTCATGTCACTTTTTCTCTGGTGATACCTAGTAGGTATCTACCAGAGGTACCACGGTACAAAAATAAAAAATAAAAATCTTACAATGGGTTTTAGGACTTGTAATCAAAATATGAAAATATTTTAACAAATTTATATCTCCATATATAGAGTCTATAAACAAAACATGATTAAATGTTCTTATGGATGATCTTGAAGAACACTATAAATTAGGGTTGTCATCACATTTAGGTGTCGGTCACAACGTGATAGACACATTTGGACATAGATCCACCTTTGTGTCGCGTCAATATAGGGTTAGATTAGGTCAACATAGATCAAAGATATTCTTGGGTTACCTGAGGCTGGTTTACATGTGACCAAAACTACACTCATTTTAGTCATCATAAATCATGTGACAATTGAAATGTCTTTTGGTTGCTAATCTTACAATGATTAAAATAAGTTTTGATTGTCAACCTTATAACGATGATTTTTTTTTTATTGTTATCATGCAATGACCAAAATTCAGTAGCCATCCTTTAATGATAAATGTTTTTGGTCACCATTCATGTGGCAACGAAAAACTTTCAATTGCCAACATGACCATAAGCCTTCTGTCACCAATCATGTGGCAATTAGATTTCTTTCAATCACCATACGTTTTTGGATCTTGGTCATTTGATGGATGGTGGATTAATCTCCACCATTGATTTGACAACTGAATTTGATTTGGTGATAATATTTGTTGATGCCTATTGATTAAAAATAAACCTTTCAACCTGGATTCATTTTCTTTTTTGAGGTGTGTGGGGTTTGTGTTGTTCAACACCAACCATTGTCATATACCTTGGGAAGGAAGGTGAAATTTTTATGGGTGTTTGAATTTTAGATTGTCATATTACATTTGCAATTGGTGTTAAATTTCAATTGTAGCTTTGAAGGTGGAGTCCAATCTTATAATATTTACTTAATTAATTTTGAATTTAAATATAATTTTGGGACTCAATTCAACTTGTTGAATGGTCACAAACCTTTGTGATAGCTATCACATACCTTGTAGTTTTCACAATTTTTAATCAAAATTATTTTATTTTCCAATTCTTTTGAGGTTATTTATTCCCAAATGGATGTTGATAAACCAAAATTAGTACCTCAAATCATTGCCATACTACAAGTTTAGTATTGGATGGCCACTAGAATCTATTAATATTATATCATAAATGTTAATGTACTCATAAGGTGATCTTAGGCTTTTTAAAAAATTTCACCTTGTGTTGCATGAGTGAAATGGCAACTATCGAAGTGGAAAGCTCCTTACCAAAGTGCGTGTTATGTGTTCCATCATAAGTGGCTCTTTGTTTGATGTTGTTGAATGTGGTAATCCTCAATTTTCCCAAATTCCCCAATTGCTTACACGTTTTGAATACCCCTTTCTATCACTTCTATCATTCATGGGCATTTTCCAACATAGTTTGCATTCCTATGGTTGGAAGTTCCATGGCAAAAGTTGGAACACCAAGTTACAAAGTCTACCTTCAATTCTTGTTTTAAGTGTAACTTATCTCCATCTTGCAATGGTAACATAAAGCATACACGCTTGCATAGCCCATTTCATTCTTTAATCATCCATAACTTTGCAAGTCATAGATGAAATACCCACATACTAGGTTGTATAATATAAGTATTCTTGAAATTTTAAATCTTCTGTCACCACATCATGAAGAATTCATGTTCAATAATGTGAACACCAATCATTAAACTTGGCGCAATTTCCACTTTATTGCTAGTCTATAGTTGGCACATTGCATAATAGCTCTTAGGGTTTGGGAATGTGGGCACCATGTATTCCAATTCCATGAAAATATGTTGGATATCATTCAAATGAGCAACCTTGAACCTTTTGATTTTCGTTAAGCATGGTGTTAGCATTATTGGTGTGTTGAAGTTGCCAACCAGCTTGTGTCTTTTGGTTTCTACATACTCATTTTGAAATTGGTCTATGTTCATGTTTTTCTTTGCTAGCACTTCTCCTTTCTTCTTGAAAAATTAAAAAGATTTTCCAGGCCAAATTCCTACATTAGTTTAACATGTTTTTCTTTCAAACATACAGCCTATAATTCCAAGGCTTTGGTTGTTTCATCCCAAGCCTTCTACTTACTCTCCTTACTCAACTTGATCTTCTCTAACATCTTTTGTGTCCACTGAAGCTCAATGGACATTTATTGATACTAACTTTTCAGTTTTGTCAGTTTTTGGGTCAATTTGACATCTTTTTCCTTGACTTCAACAACTTCTTTCTACATTTTTTGTCGTGCAACATATGTTTGTAATTGCCTATCCTTTGTTTTCATTTTATGCTTATGCATCAATTCTTTCAATGTTTCAAAATGTGCGAGCTCATTTTCCTTATTTTGCAATTGGAGCTTTAACACTGTCCTTGCACCATTCCCACCCCTTTACACAACCTCATACATTTCTAGATTTATCATGCTAGCCCCTTTGTCTTTATGGTTGTCAACGCCGTGGTTATAGACACTAAGTTGGTTTGCAACTTCACCAAGTCCTTTTGATGCTTGTGTTCTCACATGGATACAAGTTTGGTCATGATGACTAGCAAACTAATAACTTTGTCCAATGCCCTAGAAGCACTTCCAACACCACTTTCCAAATCCATACCTTCCTACCCAATGATCTCCTAAATGTCAAAAAATCAAATACAATCAAGTTATACGATGGGACAAGAAGATAAGTTGGACAGAAAATGTGCCATTGCTCCAAGATACAACGTATTTGAAAAACATCATTAGTTGAATGATTTGCAAATATGTTGATTTAAAGGCTTTTTAATGAAAAATCAATGGCAAACCATGCACATTTGAATCACTTAATGGCAATGGGTAGTTAAACGTGCTGTAAATTGCTAACTTATTTTGTGGGATGTTTGAAACAACTCTTTACCAAGCAACTTTCTTTTTTTCAAAACAGAATTTAAACCTTTAGATCAATGTTGGTAAGAGGCTAATTGTAGTCATGTCATCTTTGGCTACAATAACATCTTAGTAATTGAAAACATTGAAAACTTTGTCCATGGTGACACACATACAATGACATGAAAATGTGTTGACATTTGAACTTGGACCAATGTTGTTGTGGATAGGTTTTGCACATGGTGACATGATACCTTGACACCTGAACTTGTGTATTTGGATATGAAATCAAATCAATATTCTTATTTGCACATCCAAGCACTATAGATATTTATTTTTGTTTCACACCACAACTTGTCCATATCATTATTTTTTTCTCTTCCAATTATTATATTGCAAAAATTTCCAAATTTCCAAAAACCTTGTTCACCAGGTGGAAAAAATTATCCCTGAAGAAAAAGAAAACATTACTTGTGCATGTTACTTGGGTGGGCATAAAAACATTTAGGCCTGAAAATCAAAATCAGTGTTGCAACAACTTAAAGAAAGGGAAGCAATGGTTTCTTTTTTTCAATTTTGTGATGTTACTCAAATGATGATCATCCATAAAAATATTTGGCCAAATTTCACAAATTTTGCAATATTGGAAATATGAAAGCAGAAAAATCTTAAGCACCCTTTCATGTCATAGGTTGTAGTGGGGACATTTGGTGTCTTTTTTTTTTAATATAAATTTTGAGAGACTTTTTCCAAAAAAATAGTTTTCAGCAGAATATACATTTTCTTAAAATTCACAAAATTGTCAAAATTCACCTCCAAAAAAATAACTGAAGGGAACCTGAAGAATTGTAATTTTGTGAACAAGTTAAGTTGTGTGTGTTGCTTATTGCTACTCTTTCACTTGAATAATAAGTTTCCAAGGTCCTTAGACCAGTCCTGTTTCTAAAGGTCTAAGGACCCAGGTTTAAGACCTTGCTACTACTTCACCTTCCACTGTAATTTGCCATTAAAAATAAAAGAAAAGATATATAAGAGTATCAAGACATGAAAATGTGCAACTTTTATTTTAATAATTTTCTTCCTTTTTTTTGGCCATGTTGTAACTTGCAACCCCCACTTCCTCCCTCTGTACTCACTTGCCCCCTCCTTTCCAGGATTCCAAACCTTATTCTCAACATGTGAATTCTACTGGTTAATTTGATTCTTTAAAGAAAAGCATGCACGGTGAGGGTGACCCATTGATTTTTCTGGTGGCAAGGTTTTTTTTCAAGAAGGAATATTCTATCACAAATTCCATGTTCTTCCAGAAAAAAAGGTCAAAAAAGGAAAAAGTATTTTAAAGATGCACCAAAAATTGGCACAACTACCTACAACATGAAAGCGTGCTTAAGCTTCTTTTACTTTGATATATTTAATATCACCAAATTTCACTAAATTTTCTTATGAATGATCGCCACTTCAAAAACATCAGCCAAATTTATTTTTTAAAAATTGATATACTTTTTCATGATGATTTTCTGATGATGATTTAAAAGAATGCAATTCCCCACCTCCCAAACCAATTCTTTGATGCTCTTAAAAAGTTCAAACCTGTGAGGACCACTCAAAACCCACACCTATCCCCCACTTTTTGGACAAACGAGAAAGGAAGGAAAGAACACCAGCAAGCAACTTTAAAGGTGCAAAAAAGTAAAAAACTGGAAGAAAAACACAGAGAATTCTTAAGAGACTCCCCAGTTGCAGCAGTCACATGCTATAACTGATATGTGAGCTTTTCTCGTATTTTGAATCAAAGATTACAAGACCAAGTTTGCTAGTTTTGAGCCTTTTTCTCATGTTTTGTATCCAAGACTACAAGACCAAGTTTTGATCTTTTCGTACGTTTTGCATCGAAGGTGACAAGAGCAAGTTAAATGCTAGTTTTTGAGAATTTCTAGTTTTCTCTCATGTTTTGTATGAAGGATTAGAAGACCAAGTTTGGTAGTTTTTGAGCATCGCCAGTTTTTTCTCATATTTTTTGTATGGAGTAGTAGAAGACCAAGTTTGGTAGTTTTTGAGAATTGCTAGTTCACTCTCATGTTTTGTATGAAGGCTCACAAGACCAAGTTTGCTAGTTTTTTGAGAATTGCTGGTCTTTTCTCATGTTTTGTATGAAGCATTAGAAGACCAAGTTTGTTGTTTTTGGTCTTGGAAGTATGACAAGAATTTTGTGGCAATTGGGTTTTCTTGAGCTCTGAGATGGGTGTTTGTCACACATACAGACAGACAGACAGACATAGTTCTTTGAAGGTGTGAGTTTTGGAGCCAGGTTGTTTGTTGTGTCTGCGGATTTGCGAGAGCTTTGGATTTGGTGGTCAGGGGTAGCTGGGGGATAGGGGAGGTAGCAATGGCAACGATTTCTCCTTCCAGAAGTATCGCAAGACCTTCTGCTCCTCCTCGTCGACCCAACTGGGATCCCTTCAATGTCCCAAGAAAGCATGGTTCACGAACTCTTCTTCCGTCATCGATGGAGCGACACGTAGCAGCTGCCTCTGGATTTTATCAAGGTCTCCATGAGTGCCATGAGAAGCCAACGCAGCGTTGGAGAAGCAGCCAGTCTAGCAACAACAGGAAGCTTGAGCATTTCTGGAGACTGGAGCTTGACAACACTAATACAGAGAAAGGGATCGCTATTCTGGACAATTTGATGTCTGCTTCTTCTGCGCAGCAACAACAAAAGCAGACTGGTGGGTACGTAACCTTCAACCCCTGAACAACATGACCACCAAACTTTCTATTCTTCCGAGGGTCTTTCATTCATGCATGCTAAGAAGGAGCGAGAAATCTGAGATTCTTGTGCAGATTAAGCCTAACCCTAAAATACACACTGAATTGTCCTCTTTTCTCCGAGTTCATCATGCCTGGACCTCCTCGTGGATCCTTGCTTTCACAATCAGGATGCAACCATGAGAGCTATGATGCATCAGCATGTGGTCCTGTAATGCAACCTCTTTTTCTTTTTTATTTGTGTACAGGAATGCGACCAAGACCACAAAGAATTATCCTAGTGCGGCATGGGCAGAGTGAAGGTAACATTGATGAGGGAGCTTACACACACATCCCAGATTCCAAGATTGCTCTCACAGAAATTGGATGGAAGCAAGCAGTGCTATGTGGCAAAAAGATTCGGAAGATTATTGAGAATGATGATGTAGATGATTGGCAAGTTTACTTCTATGTATCACCTTATAGACGCACACTACAAACACTGCGTGGCATCGGCATGGCCTTTGAGCGAGAGCGAATTGCAGGTGTACGAGAAGAGCCCCGTCTGCGTGAGCAAGATTTTGGTGGGCTTGTTTTTCTGGCTCTCATTTTGTTGTTGCTACATGTTTTGTTTTCTGTGATGTTTCTACTGTCTTATCAGGCTGTTGCGAGTTATTATTTTTCTTGGTTTATGGAGTGTGCAGGAAACTTTCAAAATCGAGAGCGAATGCAATTGCAGAAAGCTGCTCGTATTCGTTATGGTCGTTTCTTCTACCGTTTCCCCAATGGTGAATCAGTGGCTGACGTTTATGATCGGATAACAGGCAAGTTCAGGTTTCTGCATTGGCTGAGTGGATATGCTTTGGAGCCTATTTTACATGGATGCCTTCACTGTGCTTGACATTGTTAGTATCGAAGAATCTAGCCTCTGTAGCCCCTGTTGTGATCCATGATAGACAGTTTCATATCAGGATCCACAGGAACTATGAGATTTCATGCCTGCAAAAATTTTGTTTGTATGCTGCAAGTATGCAGATTTTATGTTGTCGGTTTCTCTCATCGGTAGGTTCTGCTGAGTGGTGCAGGATTCAGAGAAACACTTAGAGCCGACATAGATGTGGGGCGGTTCCAGCAGCCAGAAGTGTGCTCTAAGAGCATGAATCTCATTATTGTGTCCCATGGGATTGCTCTGCGTGTATTTCTGATGCGCTGGTACAAGTGGACTGTTGAGCAATTTGAAGGCCTTCATAATTTTGGCAACACAGGTATGCTTGTCATGCAGCTCGGCCCTGGTGGAAGGTGCGTCCTGATGTGATCCCTCTTCCATTCATAAGTATGTTTGTGGTTTTCTATCTCATGTAGATTTGACTGCTATGATACGGGTCTTTCTCTATTTCTCCATTGCTGGTGCACAACCCCATATGGTGACACTGGAATTGTGTAGCAACTGTAGAAAGTGTGATCATATTTTTGTTCCTCACAGAAGAATCTTATGCTGGATGCTGCACTTGTCCATCATATTCTCCCTGTACACATAAGCAACAGCAAGACTGTATGTCAGTGTTTTAGTCAGAGATTTGTTTGATGAGCTGTGCCTTTCTTGAAGAATGCTGCACCTTTCAGCCTTTATACATGTAGCCCTGATGATTGGGGAGATGAGCCATCCTGAAGGTCAATTCCACTGGGGCCTATGGTGAAGGTGTGTTGTTGGGATGCAGGTATAGTCTGACAATGCATCACACTGCTGATGAACTGCATTCCTTTGGCTTGACTGATACCATGATTGCAGACCAAGAATGGTAGAGAAAGCTTCTTTCCCCTAATTCTTTGCCCCTCTTATTGAATATGGGTTTCCACCACAGTCCTAGGGTTTCGACAGTGAAGAAACGAACATGTATCATTGGTCTTGGTCTTTATCTCTCCGCTATTGAGAAGACTTGAACTGTCTTTGGTTTTGGTAATTTGCAGGCAAAAGAGGGCACAACCAGGGGATTTGAACCCAGCATGGCAAACTTCAGGACCATCGTTTTTTAGGCACTTTGATGCCATGGAGCAAGGCATAGACTTGGAAGAGATTCCACCAGATATCATTCGAATTGAAACCCTGGAAAGCTCAACTGAAATAATGGAGCCTCCCCTGGCACAGTCTAACTGAGTGTAATTGGTGACCTTATCTGTGATTGACTTTTGATTTTGTGAAGTCCATCCTTTTGAGGGCAAAGTGGACACCATAAGACTTTTGTGTTGTCCCTTTGATTTGACCATTTGAAGGTACCAAATGCCAAACATGTAAAATTCTTTGCTTGTGATTTGGATTGCCACATGTTGTACTGTCAGTGTTTTCATTTTGTTGTCGTGTCAAGGTTTTGGTACCTTGTGTACATCTGCAAATACTAGCTAAATGATATCTTTCAGGATATTAATTCCAACAGTGTTGCTTAACAAATGTCCAGTATTACTTCCATGATAGAATCAGGTCACATCATGGATTTCAAGTAGAGCATCCTATCTTCTCCCTGATGTTGTTCAAGTCTCCAATAATTCACATTCAATCTGGCATAAGAAAGCTAGGAGACTATACTTCTTCAAAGATTTCATAACCTTAACTCCTTCAGTGTCTGTATATGTCTAGGTAAGATGTACAACAAGTCCTTTGCAGGTTGTATACTTGGGCTAAAGTCCTGCTTCCAGTAGCTTGGAATACACCAGTGTTGGGCAAGTATCTCAATGGAACCCTGGTATAGAGATTGATACTGGTCCTGTTATTCAGAAACCAACTAGACTGGCATAACCTTGGTGTAATAATACTCCTCTGATACCTTGTTACTCCATACAGTGGTCCAAGAATACCCATGCTGATACCTGACATGCTTGCTAAAGGACTTTTGAATATCCAAGTTAAGACCAGTCTTGGCCCTCTTGGGCTGTTTTTTAAATCTTAAGTTTTCAAAGCAGACTCACATCCAGTTCTTTGATTATGTGGATATGAAAACCTTGACAGTTCCAAATTTTCAATTTTTTCATTGAGTTTGGTCCTTACAAATTTGTTCTCTTTTCATTGATAATAGCCACTGTTAGCCAATCGTATGTTGCTAGTTCTTTAATATACTAAAACAGAGAGAAAAAAGGAGTTGATTTTCAACGTGATTTTATACTTTTGTTGTCAAAATTTTCCCATTTTCAAACTTCAGAATCTTGATTACACATTTTTTACAAAAGAAAATGTGGGCTGGCAGCTATCTCCCCAAACTTGAACTCCAAGACATTAAAGGTAATGGATATGGATTTGGGGCTGAGTGCTCTTCTTACCTCCAAGAATCAAAAGACATTAAAAAGAAATATAATGAGGGGGAGTTGGAATCTCATCAGAATTCAGGAATTTTGCAATAAAAGTTGAGGATGGGCACTTCACTTTCAGTGGTGGTTCTCAAGCGCACTCCGTTCTTTTAGCCTTTAACATCTGGTACTCCTTTCAAGAGTTAATTCTTAGCAGTTGATACTCATCAAGGAAAGAATTGCCTGAACCTGAGTAGTTTTTGTTGGGATTTTAATACCTTCTCCAGACTACTGAGACCAATACTCCTCTTTCATCAGCAGGTGCTGGCCAATATCAATAGAGAACTTAGGGTTTCAAAATCTAATGTTTCATATTTCCTTCTCGCTTCTCAGTCTGTTGGAGCATGATGAGGGGGTGAGTTATTTTTTATTTGTTTCTGAAAAGCTTGTTGGAGGATGGCTGTTGTTTGTGTCAATGACCTTCAATATTAACCTAGATAAGTACATTTTCAAAACCGAGACTGGAACTCAAAAAGTACAGTTTTTTGCTCAACTTTCATGTATGTTTTTCTTTTCATTTTTCTTCTTCTTAGAATTAAGAAAATATTGAAATCTAACATGCCATTTCAATTAAGATGAAATACCACACAAGTATTGGCATTGGCTGGCACCAAGTTCTAAAAATCACAACTATTGATATTAGCAAAGTGTTAACACCAATAGTCAAGATGTTAATTCCAGCAAAATATTTAGGTTGAAGATTTCTCACCCTACCAGACCCAACTGGTAACATATCCCTCAAAATTTTACATATACAGCCCCAGCTGTTCTCTTTAAAATATGATACCCATCCGACACTGGAATGCACCTCAGAAGAAATAAATATCCAAGGCAAAAGAGAATTGTAAAACAAGATTTATATGCACCAGGGTCTAGTTCTTGCATCTGCCATTGATCTTTCCCCTACTGGATTGGTGGTTTATCTACAATAAAGATTGGCAGGGATTCATACAAATGTATTAGAAAACGTTCAATTCATAAAAAGGACAGTGCCACACATGTTGCTCGGTAGATTGATGCCTTGCAAATCTGCCCATCAGAATCAGAAGCAGCAGGAGAACAACTTCAATGCAAAGAAATTGCACATGCACCCAGAACTGCCTCCCTCCCTACTAAAACGCATGGTCATAGTTGCTAAAATGATTAGCATAATGTGTTAGCATAACAGCACAGGGTTGTACATTTGGAGCATTTTACCTCTTCCAGGTTCTCACCCTGCTGTTACTAGGATCTTGAATGCTTGCATTCTGCATTCTCATTGTTCAATGAGGTTTATCACTGCAATTGCAAAGTTGGATTCATACAAACTAGAATGCTTGTACAAGGAAGATCATGGCTGATGTATCTATCCTGTGTGTCCACAATTGACTGTTTACAAGCTGCAAAGTTAGCAGAGGTTCATTACATCCAGGTGAAATTGGGCCCAGCAAGCTGAACCTCAACATTCTCTGACCGCAGCACATGCACCTAATGCTGAGCTTCCCACACATCCACACAAAAGCACACTATGTCACTTCTCAAGGAAGAGAAAGAAGTGACTTGTCTTTCTCCTGGAAGTAAATTGGACCTGATACTGAGTTAGAAATCTCATGCTTTAACCTCACTTTGCAAGACTCCAAACAACTACTGTCCTGTTCAAATCTCTCCAAAATTCTCTAATCTAGAATACAAATTGCAGACCATAGTACATTGAGTTGTTGAGATGTTGGAAGGATCTTGAAAGCAGCATGAGCTTCACTTGGGGCCTTTTGAGTCAGTTTTCTTCTCAGCACCCTCTTGTGACCCTGATGGAAGGCTTGACAAGCTGCCAAACGATTCCTTCACTCCTTCCACTGTGTTTCCAAAAAAGTCTTTGACTTTGTCGACCACAGATTTTAGTTCCTCCTGAGGTGGTACCTGGAAAATGCAATTTTACAATTTCTGAGCTCAGAAGTGGTTTTACAAAGATGTAGGAGCATAAGTGATGGTCAGTACAAATCACACATAGATACAGTTGATACCAAGTAAACTCACTGGGCCAGCCTCCTGAGTGCAAGAACGTAGGGGCAGATAAGTGCAAGTTTGCCATGCTTATGGCCATTGAGAAGTCCGCACTAGTGACAAGGTTGCACTAGCCCAAAGGTTGAAGAGATAGCTGATTTACACTCTAGCAGAGATGGACCTCCTTGATCATCTTGTTTCTCATTGTGATAGTACCAATGATGAAGCAACCCCAATGCAGACCATTGAATTCAATCAAAATGACAAGAAAAAAACTATTTTCGCTTTGGTCTTCCTTCCAGATAAAAACAGTGATACAGAAACAGATCTCACCTGGATAACATCAGAGCCAAATAGCGCTGCCTTTGGGTTCTTGGTGTCCTGCAACACAAAATCTAATGCCTCTCAAAAAGCTTGTGTGACCCAAGATATTCTCAAGACCAATTCAAACCTAGTAACCAAAATATCTATACTACCCTCAGTATCATGTTTGATGTCTTCATGACTCTATGTCAGACATTAAGCTTGCAATGCCAGCCCTCCAGAGAGGGAATTATCTATAGAGCTGCAAGTATTTAGGTGAAATGGAAGAGAGAATCTTTAAATTGCATATTTTGAACTCTATGCCCATAGATAAACTAAGGCATAGACAGTAATCAGAGGACAAAGCTTTCCAGAATCCTTGTAGCTTTCTAGGGTCCTTGACATGGCAATCCAAAACAAAGTGCATCTGCAGGCTATGAATATTTTGTTTATTTCTCATGAACCTCAACATAGTACTCAACACACTTTCGTGCTCCATGAAGGTTGTACAGGACACCCACCATGATTTTGTAGCCATATTCAAAGCCTGTGGCTGCCTTGAGCACTGGATATTGCTTCAATGCTGCTTGCTTCACTGCCCTTTCATCCTGCAGACATTCATCAACACAAGAATCTTACTAAGCAAGAAAAAAGGATGCATAAATATGTCAGGTGTCCTATTCCCACTCACAAACCTTTTTAGCAGGGGACTCAAGGAACTAAACACAGGGAGGGTAGTGCACATGAAATCCACCCCCCAAAAAAGCAATTAGGCACATCACTTCAGGCAATGATCTTCCAAAGCACTTGACATGGTAAAGCTTCAAAGAAGCTTAAAATTAGGTTCCAAAACCAAAAGCACAGTGCCTTGACAAGTTTCATTTCCAGAACTATACTAGAGCATGTCAAGAGTCCCAGATCTGAAGCAGCAACACAAGCTGAAGAACTACTGCCCATAACTCTCAAGTTGAAAGATTGATTAGGGTTGAATAGTTTCAGTAGTTGTAGTTGCACATCAAAGACACATGGGCCAAAGCACCATCAAACCAAGAAATCTGAAAAAAAACAGCAGAAAGTATTCAACAAACATCACTGGTATGCAGCCAATTTTGGAGAGAAAACACAAGCATGCAATCTGTGTACATTCTGCAACAGATTTATTTGATTTGGCTGCAGTGCACTGACCTTATAAATAACTCCTGCAATATTGCGAGTAAGTGTGCCTTGGTAAAACTTCTTGCCCCACTCATTGCTCATGGCTGCCACCATCACTTTTGCTGTTGTGCCTCCTGTCACTATACTCAATGGATACCACCTTGGTACCTGTAATCCACAGGTCGTCGCAATGAAAACAACAACACAATAGCAGCAGGCCCGAGGGGAATCAACTCGCCCTCAACAATTCCCACCCAATTAGCAAATTCTCTTCTCTGTTACTTAGAGCTCGTAAATCGGAGTGCGAAATTGCATTCACACATGTGAAAACCCTAAGAAGAGAATTGACTTCCGCCAAAAAAAGGTACAACAAGGGGAAGAAGGAGACAGAGACAGAGAGAAAGAAACACCGAGCAAAACCAATGCCAAAGAAAGAAAAAGAAAGAGGAGAGGAAACGCAAGCATACATTCTTGGTTCTGATGAAGAGCACAAACTTGGGGTTCCCGTCGTCGTCAACCTTAGGCAACGAAGGCATGGGTTGCGGCTTTCTTCCAGGAATGGGACTGCGCCTGCCCTTGGCCTGCACACTTAATGGTCCTACCGTTCTCCTCCTGCGCTCTTCTTCTCCCCGCTCGCTCAAGCTGCTGCTGTTGTTGTGAGACTTGAATGCCAAGCTTCCTCCCACGAAGGGGCTAGCACGAGAACTCGCAAGATGGGCACCACCTCCAGGATTATGCCCACAGAAGGAAGATGCACAACAGGGTTGCGCCATCGCCATCGATATGCGTGTTCGATTCCTTCGCACTCGCACCAAGTTGTCTTCGTGTGTTTTTCTCTCTCTCTCTCTCTCTCTCTCAGACGAAAGCGACGAAGTGGATAGGGTTCTGTAGGTTCGGGATTCAGGTAGGTTAGTAACAGGCCATGACGTTACTAACCTTCTTGATCAGGTTCGATATTCTACCACACCGTTAGGTTCGAATATGTAGCCGCCATGTGGAATGTTTTCTTTTCTTTTAGTAAAAACCTCTTAAAATTATTTGGTGTAACAAAACCCTAAATAAAGCCTTGATATTTGAAGGTTGCATCAATCTTATGCCACATGAAGCCTGTCTGTGCACAAGAGCATTATTGAAATTGGGCTTGCACTCAACTCTCTTACACATGTGCCCTTATTTCCATAATGCCCTTACTTAAGCTTTACCCTACACTTAAGTAAGGCCATTAAGGAAGTGGTTTTTATGGTGGGGAGTAGAAAATGGGGTTTTTTTTTTTGTAAACTCCTGTATGATAGATAGCCACATTAGGCTAATGCTCAAGGGCTAATGCCCCTGAGGCCAGAGGCTGAGCCTGTTGAGCAGCATGAAGCTTGTCTCTCATTTTTTTTTTCAGAGATAATCCATGGGTACCCATCAGGTATGATGAGAGAAAAAAAACAACTGTGGGCATTCCAAAATGCTCATGAGGTTTTATATTTATATTCTCAATAAAGGTTTCATGCTTTCACCATTTGTAGCACTTACATAGATCTGATGCCTCTTTTTTCCTATGTATGAATGGAGTTATTTTGAAAACCGAACGAATGTTGAGACTATTAAAATTGATGACCAGATTTAAGGGGACCAACAAAAATTGGATATATTAGTCTGCGCCTCGATTACTTTGAATTTATCATTATATTTTAGCAATGACAATTTCAAAAAATTGGTATGTGGGTGAATTTTTATCATTGTTCATAGTCTCCTTATTGATTTTGCATAATCCTTCGTAAGGTTATCCCTAAACAATTTCAAAGATATTTCCAAACCTATCTACCTCACTTCCTTTCTAATAACTACCTCTTATCCTTATAATTATCTCATTCCTTTCCTAATAATTATTTTTTATCCTTAAAATTATTTCACCTCTTTTTTTTATCCATCAACATGGATATGAAAATACAAATTAACATGTCCTTTTTCATGTCCATGATATTTATATTAATTAAGATTAAATTTGACATTGACATAAATAAAGATGAGCCCAAGTTTACTAATAAGTTATAATGATTTTAGATGATGTTTGTATGTCATCTGATGTTTTCAATGTTTCTTAAGTTTGCTGACGGGACCCTTTTTTTAAGACCATAGTTGCACTATATGGGATATTGGCACCAATACTCAAGATAGGATGTCTCCTGCATCCCCCTGCATGGTTGCTGGAGAAGTTCATATACCCGCCCCTGCCCCCTGCACAGAATTACCTGAAATTATGCCAACCAAGCATGAATTGCAAGTCTCTTTGCGTGTCTGAAAGGCATCCAGTGGCTGGTGCATTGGTGGGTACTGGTTCGCTCTGAAGTCTGGCCCATTATGCTTAGTAAGCCGCCCTGCAAAGCCTGGTGTGGGAACAACGTGGGAACTCAATAGGAACATGGGAATAACGAGAAAAAAATAATGGAACAATATTAGAACATATGTGAACATTATGGGAACAGTATGAAACGTCACTGGAACATGGGATCATAGAAACGTGAGAACAAAATATAGGAACCTTTTTCTGTTGATAGGGTGACATTCTACTTTGAACGATTATCAATATAATCCTATACCCTGAAAGATTATAGAGCATAATCTTCTTGTCCAGAAGACTAAGAATTCTCACTCAAGTGACAAGTGGCAGATTGAAGAGCACCATCGTCACCCAGCGACATGTGGCAGGTTGAAGAGCGGCAACGTTAACCCACCCACTATGCCCTTTAACTTGAAACAAAAACTGGCATAATCGTTCTGCACACAGGATTTCATCGTCTTCCACATTGACATTCTGAGCAGACCTGTCAGATTCCGCTCAAAATTCTATCCCTACCAGAGCCATGCTCTTTGGCCTTTGCGTTCTGTTCTGTCCTGTAATGTACAGAACAGTGATCTTCTGGTCTCTTCTCCATGGGTTCCTCGGCACATTCTGTTCAGAACACTCGTCTTTCTGATCTGTTCTCCTTGGGACCAGTCCCTCGTGCATCTCCGTGGATCACTCAGCGCATTCTGCGCAGAACTGTCGTCTTCTGGTCTGTTCTCCGTGGGTCCCTCGGTGCATTCTGCGCAGAATAGTCGACTACTGGTTTGTTCTACTTTGGACCAGTCCCTCGCACATCTCCGTGAATCCCTCGGTGCATTTTGTGCAGAACAGTGGTCTTCTAGTCTGTTCCCCGCGGGTCCCTCGGCGCATTCTGCACAGAACAGTCGTCTTCTTTGCCCTTCGGCTTTCTGCGCACTTGCTGTGCAAAGCTTGTGTGTCTGCGCGCGCACTGTGCACCACTTTCGTGCAGCTTGTTTTCTCCATTTCAAAGTTATTTACTGCCACAAATCTTACAGAAAGCATTATACATTTGCAAATCAGCTCACAGGGGGATTGAAGAATTTCAGATTTTGCAGTGCTGCTTCTTTTCCGGTTTATGGGAAGAGCCAAAAAGGTTTGTCCTTGTGTGTGTGTGTGTCTCTTCGTGTCTTCGTCCCCGAAGCTCTCGCTCTTTCCAAATCCAATCCCCCCGCAAAGGAAAAGAACAACAAGGCTTGACTAAAGCTTGGAACACTCCACAATCCAGACAGGAAGAAGGGGGGACCACTTTTTCAGGTAAGTTTCTTCCTGCCCGCTCCAGCTGTCTTCGATCTCAGACAATTCCTTTGCAATTTTTGCGGATGTCGTCCGAAGTTTGCAGAAGAAAAATTTAGTGTAAGAGATGAGGGTTTCATTTTGAAGAGAGATTTCAGTCACTAATTTTCTCTTCTTCTTCCCTTCTAGTATCGAGCAAGAATTGACGAGAATTAAGTTGTTTGTTGCGTCAATTCTGGGAATGCTGCACCCTTTCTGAAGATCTATGTGAAGAAATTCGAGCTTGTTGTAGAAAAACACTGTGGCCATGAAGACAGCATCCGGTATGGATGGTGCAAGAGAAAACGAGAGACAAGAAGAAGGCCAGCAAATGGATGTACTCATCCTGGAGTCTCCTGAGTATGTGCCACCTTCGTGTACCCTTTTGTTAGCCTTCATATAGCTATACATGCAATTGCAAAGAAAACTCCACAACAAAAATTGGAAGTTAACATGACAATGAGTGCAGTGCCTTCATGACCTTTTGAGAGTCATCTTGCACACAAGTGTCAGACCGTCGTCACCTTCATCATGAAAAGCAGTGAGGAGGTCCATGACTAAGGTATGGACCACAACATGTAAGGTCCATAGCTGTGACATGACATGGAGGTGGGTTATGCAGATTGATGAAGGGAGAAGCTTCAGATGTGGTTACAGAGGCAAGAAGATCAGGAGGTGGGAATGACCTTGATAAACTCCCGCTTCTAAGTCCCCCAGAAATATCTCAGGTTGAGGAAGGTGTATCAGATGGTGAAGGAAGTGAGATTGAGAAAGGATGTGGAGCATGCTGCCGGATTTGCCTGGAGTTAGAGTCCCTTGCTCCAGGTGTGCTGGACCTCAAATCCTCAAACCCCAGACTTTTGTCAGCATTGTGAAGAAAGGAGGTATCTTAAGGGTTCCTCTTTATTCCTCTTTCGTTCAATGGTATCTGACTGAACCTTGCAACAAGTGTGGCAGGGGATGAATTGATAGCACCATGCATGTGCAAAGGTACTCAGCAACTTGTGCATCGTAGCTGCCTTGACCATTGGCGCTCAGTAAAGGTAAGGATTGTTGATGCACTTTCTGCCATCTTCTACCCTCATTCACTACATTGTTGGTTACTATTCAACACTGACATCCACCACTACTGAGCTGATGAAGCCAATGTTATGGTAGTTGCTCACTACCAGATATGTTGCTGTTGAAGTTCACTGAACATTCAGACAACTGCCTCAAATTATTCACATCACTCCTCAGTTTTTCCTGTACTTTTCAGTATTTGGGTCTGCCTTTTTTGCTGGTCACTGATAGTTGTTAGATCTGAAACCTCTATGACTGCAAGTATGGAGAAGTTCTAAACACCTATGAAGTTATTGTTTGCTCCATGTAGTAAGAAACATATAAGATGGTTTTATCTTTCCATATGTACAATGTAATTGTCCCCATTTCTTGAATTGATAATGAAAAGGCCATGACATCCCCCATCATGTTGAGCAAAGTTTTGCAGACCTGTTGTATTCATCCATTGTCTGTGATCCCAGAAGCTCTGTTGAACAGTGGAAAGTTGAATGACATTGTTGATGCAGGAGGGTTTTTCATTTTCACACTGCACCACATGTAAAGCACAATTTCATTTGCGACCAGAACTCCCAGAAGATCACTCTTGGAGGAAAATCAAGTTCAAACTTTTTGTGGCACGCGATGTTTTTCTTGTATTTCTTGCTGTTCAAACTGTATGTAAAAGCAAACCTTACCTATTGCTATTTGCATTACGATGGCAAGGGATGACAGTACCTGCTCAAAAGGAACCATTAGCCATATCAATTTGACAAACCGACCAAATAAAATCACCAAGCTGGGTCATTCCTTGTATGTGCAGGCAATATCAGTTTTGGGGGGAATCACATACCTGCTTTATAATGGGCAGCTCAGAGGTCCATTCAATGGGAGCTGGAATGAAATTTTCAAAAAGCATCCTATTCCTTTTTATTACTGTGTTGGTATACCTCACCCCCTTTGACCTACTTTCCAATTGTCATTCTGTTGTGAAAACTCTACTCATAGTGCACTCTATGTGCAATGTGATGGCCATTTGGATATGCATATATTTGCACTGCAATGCATGGAGGGAAGGACATCATTTTTTGATTACATCCTGAAGTGGGTTGCACATATGAGATAGAATTGTTGTTGATTTGCACATGTTTCAAAATTCACCAGCAATGGAACAGGCGTATACAAATCAGAGAGGTATTCTCAGACAGAGTAACTGGCACCTCCCACCGACACAGCCCCTTCCTCTCAGCTGTGTTGTTTTATGGGTCCAACCAACAACAGTAACCTTGTACACTCTAGTTAAAATTGCCAGAAAATCAACTAGTCTTGTTTCCAAAAATCTGACTCAGGGAAACTGGGTTGGTGCAGGCCTACTGACAAATGTGGGCTTTACATTCATCTTTATCCTTCGGCACAGAATGCCAATCTCAAGAAGTAAAATTTTGAAGTAGTCCCAAGATGTAGCAAGTACACTTGAGCACATCACATAGATACATAATTGGGTTGTATCATGAAGTCATGGAGCTGGGGGCCTTGGATTTTCTGCCTGACACCCCTTGTTGTCATCAGACATGGGCTGCACCACATAAATGCCCTGAATCACTGGGGTGCTGATCATTACCTACTGATGACAATCAACTGGAAATGCAGACACCAGACCGGGAAGAGAGATTCAAGTCAAAGAAATCTAAAGGACATTGCTTGATCTAGATCTCTCCATTGTCTAAAGCAGCTGAATGTGTTGAAGGAACCCTAAGTACTGCTTACTTTGAGGAGCACAGAATGTATTGTGGTGTGTGCAAGAGTGAGAGAGAGGACTGACCTTGATGGCCTGCCTTGCACAGGTGTATTCTTGTTCTTTCTGATACTGGGAGTGGCTGGAATGGTCATCCATTGCCTGTCAATGGGCCATAATGGTGGTTGTGCCGATGGATGCCGAGATGCATGTTATGCATGGGGTTGCTTTCCTGCATCCATTGAAGCTTGTGGTGTGTTCCTCATTATCTTTGTGATCCTCTTTGCTATTTTGGGGGTTGTCTATGGTCTGCTAGCTGCAACAATGGCCATCCAACGAATCTGGCAGCAGCATTACCACATTCTCACAAAGCGTGTCCTCACTAAGGTCAGGATGAGAAGAAACATGATGCAATCATTTGTCCACTCTTGCTATCTCTAACTACTTGTTGTTCAGCTACTCAATGGGTGGCCACACCAGAGTATTACTGGAAGTTTCCCAGCCCAATATTGTACCTTGAAGAAGTTGGTCAGGACACAACTCAGGTTTGGTCTGTGTGCAGGAATACATTGTGGAAGATTTGCATGGCAACTATAAGCCACCTACGTTAGCTGCAGAGCACGTAAATCGTCTGCGGTCTCTTCACCTATTCTGAACCCCTTTCGCACCTTCATTTGGTTTGGCTAGAAATTTCTGAGTTTCCTTGTGGCACTATTTAGTAGTCAACAACTCTTTGGTTGTAAATACCATGCTATTGTACACAAGCTTATGAAGCTTGTGCTAACTCTTTGCACCATCCTGTAAGCATTGTAATCTGAAAGTTTTGCAGGATTATTATTTCCTGGCATGGGATTTTGGTTTGTTTCTTCTCATAAATTTTAACTAAAGCAGCAATACATGGACTTTGAGTCCTTTGCAACCAAGTTCCTCAATGAGATCTTGTGAGGTGAAATGGGCCTGTGTTTCACAGAGGTCCTTTCTGCAATCTGCTTGTTTTGTTTGAAGGGGTCTCCATGAAACAGGCCTGTTTCACCTTAGGAGATTTGTCAGATATCAAAGGCAAAAAAACTATTTAAGGTGAAGGAAATTTCTGAATTTTTCGTTTTCTGTAGTATTCCACACTGTCCTTACAGAAAACTGAGGAATGAATTCTGAACTTAATGATTTACAAGAACAATACCGAATGAGCTTATAACCATCCGTTTTGTGCCTGGTTGTGGGCATAGACCTTATTTGAATTGCTTCTCATATTATTCTTAAAATTGTTGAAATTTGGGAGATGCAAATTGGGGTTGTTGAACCCTATTTCATTCATTGTTCAATTATTTTGGTGAAAAAACTGCCTACAATAAGTATCAAGTAGGGTAATGAACTTTTGCAATAGAGCCCAAGGATGGTCGCACTCAATCAAACACCCATTGGGCACTTAAATCAGATTGTAAAACTGACCATGGACAACAATATCACTGCAATTAGATGAACAAGTGTGCAGGAAAAATAAAGGAGTTCATTGCACAAACTAAACAGATCATGAAATCACAATTGCACTGATTTTGTGAAGAGCCTACTATCATGTACCATTGTTAGATCCAATGCAAACACAAATTGGATAGTGTCATCAACAGCACCACTTGTACTTGAATGTCTTCTGAAAATCTTAGAACACAAAAGATGAAATCCAGAGTGTGTTCTGAAAATCTCAAACACAAAAGATGAGGTCAGAGTGTGACACAAAAGAAGAAGATGAGATCCAGATTGCAGACACATCTGTAGGTATGTACCTCCCAAACAGAATAGTTCCAATTTAGTTCACATTGAATTGGGTTCCAAAAACAAAAGATGAAACATATTGTAACTCAACGAGTTTTTTTCTACAAGTTTTGACACTTTTAAACCCTCAACCCTCTCCAACTTTGTCTTTGTGAGGGGATTCGGATTCCTCCATAAGCTGGAGCTCCTACTGTCTGTCGTGATGGTTAGCGAGTTTACTGCCCCGGTACGCTGCTGGGATGGACGAAGCGTCTTGATCATGGCCGGCTACTGCACAGGGTCAGCTCCCACGGAGCTCATAAGCACAGAAGATGGCAGCTTACGAGCACACAAGAGATGATCAGATGGATCGCTATCTGGAAGCGCGTCATTTTCATCCTCCTCGTCGAAGTGTCCCACTTCTTGAACATCTATGCCTACCCACTTCGATAAGAACTTTGTGATGTTGAGTGAAGAAGACCCACTGTAGCTTTGTACAGTGGAGTGATCTAGCTGTGCACTTAATCGAGCTGCGGCCGCTGCTTCCAGTCCACATTGCGGTTCCAAGACATTGCAGACCATCTACACAAGACAAACGAGCAGGACAAAAAGTTTTGATATTCTGCCAGAAGTAGCCGTAGGGTAGTGAACGTGTTTCAAGATAGAACTCAAGTCGACTGGATGCGCGAGGCTTGTTTGTTTTACCTGTGCAGGAATTACAGCTGAAGAAGCTTCAAGGCAATGCTTGGAGCCGGGATTGACAGCTTCAAGACTGTTTCGATTTCCCACTTTGGCCATAGTTGAAGTTGTGGACGGCTTATTTGTCTTGTCTGTCAAAACGGTGCAACTCTTCCTTGCACGAGTCACCTTCGACATCGCAGCACCTGCCCCAGCTGGTACAGCTTGAAATTCCAAAAACAAACAATACCTGCTTTCGATTCTGCTATCACGGCCTTCTTATTCTCTATATCTGTATTGTTCATTGAATGGGTTCGAAGGAGAGCTTAGAGTCTGTGTCCCATTCTCATGTAGACTACAAATCCCGCTCTTCACTACATTGTATTACACAGATTGGTTACTGTAGTCGATCCATGGACGTCATCTATATTTACAATAGCCGGAAGCAATTTCTTCCCGACCCCAGAGAGTTTCAGCATGAGAGTCGTGGAGCTCCAATACCGTGTGTAGGAGAATAGAACCGAGAAAGAAACAGACAGAAAAAGAGCGTAAAAAGCAAACTGTCCTTGCAAATGGGTGAGTATACGTTGTGATGTTCTCACCTTCGATAGGAACGACGGCACTGACAGCAACAAGTTGGTCACGTGCAGGACAATGTAGACCAACATAGCTCGTATTCTCCATTCCTCACTAGTCCCAGTTACTCCTCGCAACTCCAAACAACAAAAATTCCCTCACTTGCAAAGAAGGAGATAGATAAAAAGATACACGGAACTAAGCAAAAAAAATGAGTCAGTCACAAACAGACACTCCCAGAAAATGCGGAAACACGAAACAAAATTGAGATCGACACAACAGGAAAAAGAACAAGAAACGAATCGATCACAAAACCAAGTTATCAAGTTTTCAAAGTCTCAGAAAAATCCAGAACTTTGGGGAAATCATCACAACTCTCTTGTGAGGCAGATGGAGAAAGAATGGAAAGGGATAGGAAATTCAAGTTTGAACACCGGAGCGACACGACAGACGTCGGATCTGCAAAAAGACGAAGGAGCACAAAAGAACAAACGAAGGAAAGCTGCCATGGCCGATGAGGTCAAGTGCAGACATTTACTGGCCATGTGGGAACTGGGAACTGTGTCTGTTTCTCCTCTGCCTACTTGAAGCATCTCAACTGGTGTTGGCCAGTTCTCACCTTTTTGCGAGAATCACTGGTTCTTAATATTAATTCAAAATGAGAGAACCCACCCAGTTCTTGAGAAGAAATGCTATTTTCAATTTTGAATACTCAACTTGGGTATCAATAAAAATGAATGAAAAAAAAATTGAGTGGTTCTCAAACAAGTCTATTGTCACTAGTGAGAAACTCATGGGTGTCAACTCAATTCTCACAGTTAAAGGTCTAGAGAACGTATGGGTAGAGGTAAGACCCTAACATTGAGTTTAAACCTAGAACCACTTAATGGTGCCACAATGACTTCACAAGTAAATCACTTGCCTTCCTCTCTTTCTTTGGAGAAAACAATTTATAACTTTAAACTTTACACATACCAAAATAAGAGATCTTGGCACATGTAGTTTTTTAATTAAAAAATTACAACAAACATTTCCACATATGAGCCTCTAGTTTAATGGTAAAGACCTTCAAACTCCAATCTTCTCTATTGATCTTTCTTTTCAAAAGATTCTTCAACTATTCGAAAGGAAGTCAACCTCACCTATTCTAAGGAGAGAGATCGAGACAACTCTTTGTCAAGCCCTTCTCTCCAACCATCTCCATAAGCTCACAACCCTTGCTTCATGGAGCCAAGCCTTTACTCACTCCCAACCTCCCAAGAAACTCAAGTTTGCCATTAGTTGATCAACACAACCTCAACTCCATGTGTGTTTTGTGTTCAAAATAGCCAATCCTTAAGGACCTCGCCTGTAGGCTCACATGCATGTCACTTTCAAAGGATTATTCAACTTACAAGGACCCAAATCCAAATTCACATGTGTGTTTTTTTGTAAAGAGCTAATTTTTAATGAAGTAACCACCAACATACAGACCTTTGTTTCCTTCCATCTCACAAATGCAATTCTTTATTTCCAAGCATGTCATAGGAATCTAGTTATTTAATAATGATTTGGAAGGAGACAATGAAACTTTCAACAACATTTTGTTGTCTTTCATCTTTGATCCATGGCCACCTTGCAAAACTTCCTTTTATCCAATTTAACACTTTTTCAAGTTTCTTGTGACATAAAGGTTCCTCTTTGATGTATTTCAATTCAAACTTTTGCTATCACCTACCAAGGACAACATGTAATTATAACAACTAGTCTAGGCTTCTTACAAGACCAACACGACCAATTTAAGCAGGCATATCACAAATGTAGGTAGCATTGAAGGTAGCATTGAGACTATGCATCTCCTTACTCATGTGTTTCCCATTAATCCAAAGGTAGTTGGCCCCCTACTTCCCATTTAAGGACCACTTTTCAAATAAGAATTGGTTCCACAATTACAAGGGCTTCCCTTATTCCGTACTCCCTAATTGGATTCAGCAACAAACTATCAAATAATTAATTAAATTTTAAAACTTTACTTTGGCAATTGGTTTTTTAATTCTGAAATTTTTGGCAAGTAATGGTTATAAATTTTAGCAAAATTTTTTTAAAAAAAAATTATGGGATAGTTTAATGTGTTTAGACTATTTCAGCCTAAAATTCTAGTAAGCTTGAGGTCCGTGGTTTAAACTTGACAATTGACATCCTTTCAAATTTTAATTTTATATAATTAAAAAATTTCAGCTTAAGTAATGAATAGTTTTTCAAAAATTCAACAAAACAAAAAAAAATTTAATTTATGCCAAAATTGTTTAGGTACTACGGCATTAGTATTGTTTACTGATTTATTTTTAAGTAAGCCTTGCTTATAAGGTTTTCTTCCACCAATTTTTTTAAAAAAATAATTGGGCTTCCTCACCTTAAAACCATGTGCGTCTTCATATTGTGCCTTTATTCATTTAACTTCAATAGGGGGTCTTTCAATCTAATGGTGAATACATTTTTAAATATTCAAAAATCTTGGATGAAAAATTTGTGTGGGAGGTGAAAGCACATTACAATGGATTTTTTGGAAATCACAATTTCAATTTTTTTTAAGTTAGTCAAATTTAGTTGCATATAACTCAAATGCATTTGAGAAATATAGCAAAAATGAAATGATAAATTGAAAAGTATATTATAATCCTCCCAAATTTAAGAAAATAATTCAAAAACCATCAATGTTTAATCAAAGGTGGACTTTGTAATGTAAACTACATTTAATGTCTTTGTCCAAAATATTATGGTTATGGACTTCCTGCTTTTAGTGGAATTGGAAAGTATGCCTATAATTTTTTACCTCCACACATCATAACACTTAAGATAAAAAATTAAAGTAAAAAAATATCTTTCATTTTTAAAAAAATTCAAAACAGAAACTTCAAATGCATAAAATCCATTTAAATAGCTAAATTGATTTTTTCAACACCCATATTTTTTTAAGTGTTTTTAAAAAGCTTTAATTAGGGCGATTTGAATCTAGTCGAAGAAAAAAAAAACTTTAAAATCAATTAAATGATTTTATTTAGTGGTCTGGCTTTGTGACCAACAATCATTCAAGTTCCTCTTCATGATGACCATGAAGTCAACTTATATCACCAAGATGCAATTTGAATTTGGACAATACATGGTGGGAACATGAGAGGCTCCAAGCTTGTTATCAAAACTCATGAAGGAGCTTGTATTTTATTATGTGTACCTTTTCATTGGGAGGGTTAAGAAGTCGATGCAGGCTAATATTCTAGGGAACAAGAAACTCTCATCATTCATTGAAAACATCGTGTTAACTTTCCACTAGCTTTATAGAACTGAAATCTACCCAAAGGTTCTATCAAAAATTTTGGAGCCCATCTTAAGTAGTGGCATGGTTTGCCTGAACATTTTTGGGGGAGGAGTCATGACATATGTATGCCTAGTATGTCTATATGTGTTTTTCTATGGCTTCCCCATTTCCTTTTGAATATGTTTCATGTTTTCGAACATCACATTCTATTGAACATGCAAGAAAACAAATGTAAAGTTCTTGAAATCACCCCTCATGATCTCAAGGGGAATCACTATGATATCATCACTTATGTTTGTATTTGTATGCTTTATGATGTGGCTATGAAAAATGTTACAACTAATGCGAATGAAGAAGTTCTCCACATCACAGAAGGTGTGTAAATAAGTGACATCGATGTAAGTGAGGAGCTAGGCTTTAACAAGAGCAAAGGAGAAAACAATGCATAAGGTTTGATTATGAGTGAAATTCCTCCTCTTCCACCACCAATGGACAATGGCAAACCTAGTTATGTCTGGAGAGATAAGAGATTTGCAAAGCCATCCACAACTAAAGATAAAACTTCAAAAAACAAGGGGAAGAAAAATATTTCCTTATTAAAGATTCAAAACACTAAAGCACAACCCAATAAGCTAAATTTGTAAGTTGAAGATTTCTTAGCATCTTGCAACTCTTTAGCTACTCGAACTTTAGTAGCATGATTTACCAAGGTCAATGTGAAGGTCAAAGATGATGGGCAAGAGAAAAAATAATTGGTGAAGCATTACAAAATATCAAACTTGTCGGTTCCCTGAACCCATTGAAGTTTCAATGATAAATATTACAATTATACACATAGGGTAAATACTAATCAATTGTGTTACTTCTTTAGGTTATTTAATGGATATTGGAAAAATTCACAAGGAAGTTGATGCCTTTATGTGTTGCCTTATTTATCAAAACATGTTATAATTTTTAGATTACTTTTTTGTAAGAAACCTAGTGAGTTCCACAAATACATCTTTTTTTTTTTCAACTTGTGTGTCATAAATTGGACCATGAAATTATAACATGAGGACTTTCTAGCCCTAGATTCTATTTGATTGTCTTTTATTGTGGCTTCATGACCTCTAGGAATGGATTCACTTGTTGTAATCGTTCTATTGTTTGTTAGAAAGTTTTCCCTTTGTATGGGTTTCTTCCACTAGTCATCAACAACATCACCCACCAAGTGTCGATGATTGTTTTTCTATTTTCTCCCAACCTACATTTGATTTTCAAATTGGAATTTCATGTTTCCAAAAAAATTGTGATTACAAATATCTTGTATTAATTGTTATCGAAAATTTATGGTCTGTTTTAAAGTCCAAGAATGATAAAGTATACCAAAAAAGTAGTCCTTTGAAAATTTAATTTCAAAAACAATCTCTTTTCAACATTCACATTCAAAAAGATATTAAAAACCTATTTAAATTGCATTTTGAAATCATAGAGCTCGTCATTGAATTTATTGTAAGTTGAACATAAAGTTTGAAAAAAAATGGATGAAAAGTATATTCTAAATTGGTTGGTTGTTTAGATTTTCCAACATTCTTTTACATTAACACTTTGATAGATTATAACCATAATATGAAAAGTTGAAATTATATTCATACACATTATGGTTTTATCATCTTGAAAGTACAATAATTTTAATTAATGTTGTACTTTCATGTATTTGTGACAAACATGTGGTTCTTCAATGTTATGCAATCATAGTTATGACATTCTTGGTGCGAGAATGTTATGGAAGCCCAAAGAAGCAAGAATTTTAAAAAATTTAAAAAAAATTTATAGATCAACCAGTGTAATTTGGTAAACATTCGCGGGTAAAGAATGTTATGACAAGGTGCTAAATGAAGAATTTTAAAGAATTTTAATGTGCAAAATGAAGAATGTC
>Ga0116231_10002160_pt1 | contig 41117 bp, 28 predicted proteins | sample S1TSphgellanicum_2_FD_89695 | JGI IMG/M metagenome (GOLD analysis project Ga0116231, IMG submission 89695) | Host-associated microbial communities from peat moss isolated from Minnesota, USA - S1T2_Fd - Sphagnum magellanicum MG | ecosystem: Host-associated > Plants > Peat moss > Unclassified... | reverse complement strand
GAAATTCCATTTTCATATCATCTTGAGACATTGGGGTTCAACAATCAAAATCTGGTTTGAGATGTGAAACTGTTGAGTACTAACAATGCAACAACTTCAAACACCAGGTGCAATACCAACCAGATTGGCCATGCATGAAGGTCAAAGCCATCATGATGCAATGGGTTCCAAGAATGTAATGTGAACTTGGTGTACACTTCATGCTGGTGCATTAACAAAGTCCCAAATTCCAGAATTTAGAGTGCGAAAGAAATTGATTGGATTGCCAAACACATTGGCAGACCCCAACACCTGCAATTTCCCCTTATATATTGTCAGAATACACTGTTCGCAGCTAATGCAAGTGAAGAATACTATGCATCAAGAGGAAGGAGAGGTTGTGAAAAGGCTCTCAATATTATGTTAGTTTGTCACTTTCACTTTGTCAATCATGTGAATCATGCTGCTGAAATTTCACAAGTACTTTGCCTACATGAAAATCAAGATGTTTCCAGGCAACAGGTAATTCTCTTGAGAAAAATTCTCTTATGAATTTTGTTTAAAGGAAATTAAATTGAAGGATGTGTAAAAGGACCCAGACAACCTTGATCACATGATGCTGCCATGCCATATGACATACATTCACACAAGAAGAATGCACCAAGTGATGAAACAACTCTCCCTATGTTATTGCTAAAAACATGAGAAAGTGATGAATATATATCCAAAGAAGTGTCTGTATAAATCTATTAATTGTGGTTAGGAGGATGTGCCTCCTCCAAAACAAACAACAGCCTGCTGATTCTCTTAAGGGAGGTGACACATATACTTGAACTCCTGCTTGAACTGCATTTGGAGGGATTGATTACATGTACACTTGAACCTTTGTTTGGATCGATACATGAACTGGAAATAATTCATCTTTAAGAATATTGCAGGATGGTGGAAAGAGATTTTGAGACTGAACCTTGAGTGACATCCTAGTCATCCCAAATAGTGAGACTTTGTTGCAGCTCCAGACTTGTTTGACAGCCATGGTGTGCTTGAAAAGCTGTACACACAAAGTAGGCACCAGTTCAAATCTCTTAAACTCTTCAGATACCTAAAATTAATGCAGAATGTAGCTATTCGAAAGACAGTAAGGGCGAATCCAGTGCACAAAGTCTTCCTGAACTCTAGACAGCATCATGCCTTCTCAATTTGTGATGTTCAATTGCAGTCGCATGTTTGATGATGGAACATCATGTGAACTGGTGGAAACAGTGAGTACAATTTGATGGATGCTGCTTTGGTCTGGAACTTTTGTACATCATTTTGTACTTTTGTACTTTGGTCTAACTTCCAAGAATTTGGACTACAAATAAATAAGCTGAACAGGTCAGCTTACTCTCCTCCTCTAGAACAACAGACCTAGTGAGCAGTGGCCTTATTTACTTGACAGTGAGCTCAATGGGACTCACATGCTGACTCTTGATGTACACCTTAGGTCTCACCCTTGCAATCAGAAGTGTCTGGTAGAGTCTACCTGCTGGCACTATTGGCTGCTGGAGCTGCCCAACAGTCAAGTTCTTCCAACTGCTTGACTACTTTACTAAACCTGACACTACCGCAAGCTCTTGAAACTTGACCTCAAAGGTCTCTGGGGTTGCTGCACATTGTTCTGCACCACCAAGGTAGGTCCCTTGTAGAGATGACCACAACCAAACTTTGCCCAGCTTGCCTGACTTTGATCCAAAAAAGCTCCCTATTGCATTTGCAAGGAAGCAAAGCAAGCATGAAACTAATAGCTCCTCCATCTCCAATCACAATGGCACTAGCCTGTGTCATATGAGCCACATTAGGCATAATTGCAAGGGAGTTCATTTATACTGAATTGTTTCAATCCAGAAACTCATGAAGTCAAGGAGCACCACAATAAGCACTTTAGTGGGAAAACTCTGTACAATATTTGGACAAATAAAACATTTCACTACCAATAAATTTCATTGCAATACATGAATACTGATAGCATGAATAACAAGTTCCTTGTTGCCAGAAAAGATTCCATGCATCACTTACTGCAAGCTGATGCACTGGAAACAATTGACAGATCCTGTGGAGTGACATGACTTGGCCACCAATATCATGAAAACTATCCCATTTGAGAATCTGACATTCTGGCTACTTCTAGAGTGAGTGGTGTCTGTAGCTACTCTGCATTTCAAGGCCTGAAGCCCAAGATGGGCATTAGTGGTGGAGAGAAGGACAGGATAGACAGCATGGTTCAGCTGGTTATCAACCTGCACCGATGCAACCTCTAGCTTCATTTACTGTTGGTGCTGTCCTTGCAGCAACTGGATACTCACCCCTTTTTGCACACGCAAACACAATCTCATGTATGCCATTGACTTCCATAATCAGTAATGAGAATGAGAATCCTCACATGATGAGGGGAGGAGAATCTGAGCCCTTTTACTACAAGGTTGATGAGGCCAACAAAAGTCAGCACGTAAACTATTTGCTCAATTAAGGGTAGAATTAATAGATTGTAAACAAGATCATATTTTTGTTAGGTGCATGCTGTTGACAAATGACTCTCAGAAATCACATGACTATTGTTGCTATACTTCCAAGCTTTCTGTGGATGAGCTAAAAGCTGATCAAATAGTGGTATCTTCCTGTATCTGGACTTATACATAGCGAATACTTTCACTCCTTTAGACTCCCATGTATCTGTCTTCCATTTCCAACATATATTCTGTGGACTTGTTCATTACCAACATATGGGATGGAGCATATCTTTTGGCTTCCTTATAAAGAAAGAGTTGTGGCATGTAGGTTAAGAGAAACTGGATTTAAAATTTGATGCTAAGGTGCAAGATGATACCGGTCGAAGGTGCACATGAAAATCATGAGATGTAAACTGGAAAATTGACAAGCATTGAAAGAATACATGAGGATAAGAGTCAATAATTGACAGTCTAACAAAAGAAAGCTCAATTAAAAGTTCTTCTTGTAATTCAGGATCTTGATCCAACATGCAAGTACTTGCTGCAATGTTGTGGCCTAGTACTTGACAGCTACTGCCATCACAACTCTTCACCATGTGAAGTGCTGTGTCCACAACACTACAGACCTGCCAGTGTACACTATTTTGGTATTTACTTTAAACACCATTACTACTTTACCTCAGTGATTATCACATTTTGTACAACCAATAGGTATCTAGCCTGTACAGTTGACCTACATTTTCCATCAGGGTGCACCATCTTGAACAAGACGAATTGTTCGATTCAGGAGAGGCCTCTAGAGCTTTTTGCCTCTGAGAGTTGGCCCAAGTGCATTTGACAGAAATTCATCTTTCACATGACCCTGAATAGGATTAAATGATGGCCTGAATGATAACATAAAATAAAATCAAAAGATGCCAAGAGTTCCAAGCCATGAACAATCTACTCACTCAAGCTATGTGGATGAAAAACCATGCAAATTTTTGAATTGTCTGCACAGTTTGGTTTCTTAGGGTGTCCTTCTCTGTTGAATGGTGACCAAGCTGATATCATGCAAAGGTGTTAGACCATCACAGTGTGTGCACTTGTGCAACTTGCACGACTAGTTCCAGTCAGTTGTGTCTATGCATTCTTGGAAAGGCTATACCAAACACTGGGCTGTTTGCAGGCAGTTAGGATATTGTGGTTATGGTACTACCCTTGCAACCATCAGTAAATTGACACAAAATCCATGTCAAATTCTTCAACATGTGAGCTCTACCCTGAAATTCTACAGTTGGCCTAAAGTTTTCAAAAGTTCATGGGAAAAATGCACAAACCAATCTTGCAACTCAAGAATGTGCAAACATACATGAACTTTGTGGATATTCATCCATGGAGAGTTTTCACTTCTTGCAACATTCATATTTTTGCAGATAGTCTGTCTGAAATGAAGAAGAGGAATCATCTTACCCTGATGGGTCCCTCAGCTCGGATTGTGACCATAAATATTTGCTCTGGCTTCTGCATGATGCAACTGCCACCCTAACACTGCTCAACTTTGGGAAATTTTTTCTTCCCATGAACACACAACAAAGCAGCATTCTTCAAAAGAAACCATTTGTTGGCATGTAAGAGTAAACTGTTGAACATCTAATAAGTTTGTAAGCAACAAATGACTACAATTGATCTATTTACAAGATGGAGATCACTTGTCCAATAGCAGCCAAAGTAATTGCAGGGTAGGCCTTCACCTCATCAAGACCATACATGCCCAATGAACCTCACTTGCAGTTCAAGACTCCAATGTCGTTCCTCAGCAAGAGCACACATTGCAACTTGGCGATTTTGCTCTGCAGCCTTCACTGCTTTGCACAACTCCTCCACACGATCTCTCAAGTTTGCCTACTCACCACCAGTGCGCCCAGTGATAAGTGTCCAAATTAATGCACAAGCTTGTGCTCAGCAGTCTCATTCAACAAAGGTAAAGGGAACAGTTTCAATCTCTCTCAAGAACTGCAATTCCAGATGATTTTTTGAGGACATCTGTCAAGAATGCCAATCATGACTCTACTTACCTCTCATCCTTGGTTTGCTGGTCACCTTCATCTGCAATCCTGGACTTGCTGGTCCAGACATTGATGAGTCCAGCTTGCCCTGTGTCAGCCCTTCTCTTTTGGACCCTTGCCCTTCCTCTGATTGCAAGGCAGCTTTTGAGGATGTCCATCCATTAACAGGCTTATCAAGCAAAAGAAGTTCTCTGAGGCCTTGGGTGGTGAATAAAGTAGAGACAATGTTGCAAATGGCAGTAGGCAATGTTTTATGAGACTCAATATGTGGCACAATGCTCTTGCCAGCCTTTTGTGGCAAACTGACACCACCTTCCCTTTTGATCTTTGAGTTAGATGGTTCCTCTCCTTGAATCCTAGCAGTTTTGGTATTCACCTGCTTTGTTGGAACCTACTTTGCTGCATTGGCAACAGGGAGAGATGGCTTTCTAACTTTGGATGAAGCTTGTGAACTAGAGTTGGTGGAACCACGAAACCCTGTAGGACTGTTCCTCAAGGCCAAATAACCTTGAGGTGAATCACCCAGAATCACCTGGCCATCATAGATGATAAGGCGATATGTCTGACCATCAGCATTCACTGGAGGCAGCTTTGACTTGGCACAAAACCAATAATTGGGATAATTGGGCTCTTCCTCCTCTTTGTGTACTGGAAAATCCAACCCCAGAAACATGTGCAACTGCTTCCTAGTCTTAACAGGCCCACCTCCTCTCACATCGTCACGCCAGTGTGTTCTCATCACCCTCCATTGAACAGGTTGTCCAAGTTGTCCTTTAAACAACCCAAGGATTGAATAGCCAAGGCCGAGCAGGCCTAACACCACAGTGAAAAGTAGTCCAACCATATTGGCATTTCTTGGGAGGTGTTTCCACTCTGGTGCAGAGGAAATAGTTGAGAGAAGATCTAGAAAGAACAGCCATTAACACATAAATTTGTGTGATGAAAGTCAATTTACAACCACCAAATCCTAACATTAGAGGATTTGATTGCCTTTGCAATCAAGGTTTCAAAGGGAGAGAGACTTGTGCAGATAGCTTCTTGTAAACAGTGTGTATACACATTAGACAATATAAGAAAAAAATTGCGTACGTTGTTAAGCAAGTTCGAGTAGGAAGATGGCCAAACCAGTACAATGTTTTCTGCACAAATGCAAAGAAAATCAACACAAAAGTGGGGTGGACAATTAGATCAAAGAAAAGAACAGAAAGCTCTGTGCAAAGGATAAATTCTGACGCAAATAATGCATGTTTGTTGCAATGGGAGAAACAATACTGCAAGCTGGGGTTTCATCAACCCTAAAAACACCTCCCAATGAAAAATTGTCATACTTGCAAAGAAGAGCTCTTGTCCAAGATCTAGTTTAACGAAGTGCATGCAATTCTTAGGAGGTGTGGCATTTCCCTGAGAAACTGAATGGGGATCATCACCAAGCAAGCAAGCAGCCTATGCCATTGCATCCTCAACCCTCTCAACATCCTCTTTCTCTCCCAATCCAAAGGCTTTTCTGAGGAAACACGGGAAATTTAACCAAAAAATAGAAAACACACACACACACACACACACCTACAAATCCAACACCTAAGGTCCAGAATCGCCTTCCGACATGTCTCTACAGAATTCAACTCCTGAATCTTGGTAAGTTCTGACGCAAGGATCTCATCCAACCTTGCTCACTTTCTTTTGTATTGTCGGTTTTGTGCTACCGTAGTTCTTGACTCGCATAATCTAAGATTCTTGCACCACCGGTCTCTCATCATTAGATTCCTGCAGCGGCTCATTATCACGTATCCTGAGTCCCCACACCTCGACCCCCTGCAATTTCCCCTTTACGGCAGCCTGCCGGCAAGGTGTCAGAAGAGATGTCATGACACAATTGCTCCTTGATTCCTGATTGAGCGAGCTCGTAAACATGATTGTGAAGTTTCTCTCTCATTGTCGAAAATCTCTTTGGTCGATCATTACTGTATGGATTTGGGAAGAAGATACGTTTTCTCTCTGAATTGCTTGCCTGCACATTATGATCTTAGTATCGATTGCATAAGAATCAACCAGAAAGCTAAATCCTTGTCCAAGCTTGCTAGAATGCCTTTGCAAATGGTGCGATTTTGGTTATACAAGTCTGGTTTTCAGTTGTGGATTCACAAAGTGCATCTCTTGGTTTGTATCTGCCATTGTATACTTTGTGGACGCGATGAATGAATGATAATTACAAAGATTGTATTCTTCAGTTTGTTGTCTTGTTGTTTTTTGGATCAGCTTTGGTGTCAAGGTGGCAAAGTGATGTACGCTTTTGCTTCATCTTTTGCACTTAATTTGTTGGTGAATTTCTCAGATTCTTGATGCTTGGAATCCAAGATCAACTCTCACTTCTGTAATTCTCCGATGTGTGATGCTTGGATCACCTCTCAATTCTGTGTTCTCAAATGTGTCATGCTTGGAATTCACGATTGCCTTCACTTCTGCATTATTGTCAGATGCTTGGAATGCACAACATTCACCTCTCATGTCTGCTTGATATACCATTATTCATTGAAACTTGATTAATTCTTCAGCATCACTGTTTGGAATTCAGTGCAACATATGTGATTGGCATAAGAACTTGAAATTACTTAACATTGTTTTATTGGTTTGTGTTGCAGCACGGTGACTGGAATGCAATCCAAGATGCCAAGGCACTCCAATTTCTGGAGGTATGAAACCAATCATGTGTGATGGCATTTTGGCTCTTGACCTTCAATACTTGCAATTACATCTAACGGAAGTTCATAGCCATTGTCACAGTCTTTCTGTTCTAGTACCCTAGAAAGCATGGCTTGCTCTTTGGCGGACACATATTCTTCCCTCTTTGTCAAGGGCTTCTTGCAGTTGTGTCTTTCAGTTGCGTCTTTTGACAAGTAATTTGTGTGTCCAAATGTGTCTTTTCAAAAATTAGGGTGCACAAATATACGAAAGTTGAAATCATAGACTCTGAATAAATTCAGAGAATATTCAAAATTTGTTCATGAATATGATGTTGGAAGAAAAAACTTAAGAATAATACATATACAAAATGACACCTTCCCATGCCTCTTTAGTCAAGGATGAGCTAAAGAAATTTCAATTTGAAATTGTTCAAGTGACAACTTAAAACTTATGAGATTTAAAGTTATCCTACTTAAATTAGCTTCAAGGGATCATCATCATGGAATAATATAATTTAAGTAAAGTAAAACCAAATGTTAACCTTCTTATAGATAGATAGCTTCCCTTGTGAACTACTTTTATGTTTCATTTTTTTGACTTTGCAATGGGTGTTTGCTAATAACACTGGAACAAAACTTTTTCCAAATTCGTCTCTTTGTTTTATGAAATAGCAAAAGCTTTCCATGGTATTTCACTACTCGAAGTAATGGGAAAATGGAATAGCAAATAATGATCAGAAGTGTTCCTTGCAACAAACAAAAAGATCAAGGTTATTGGAGTCTTCTTCCACATCAAATGGATAGATAAAAACTTTTTCAATGATTGGATGTTGGTTCTCCTCTATTTTAGTCCAACTCTTAATGTTGTGATTTTACATGTTAATTTGGAGTAGGGAAGATAGGTTGGTGAGCAAACATTTAAGAAGTCAAACAAAGTCAAATCCTCACATATTGTTCTTTTGATTCTAAAGATTATAGAAAATTTTCAGCCCTCCACCCAACGTTTTCAACATTGCAAAAATCTCTCACTTTGGTACAGGAATGGGCAAGATATGGGGTGTTTGGTGTAAAGGGGTTTAGTGTTTGGTGATGAGTGACTTAAAACAGATTAACATTTTGAGCTTAAAATGTGATTGTTGCATCTTTATCTTTGGAATACAAAGAAATTTTGTAAAGCCCTAATTGGGGCACCCATCAAAGTTTAAATCACTCAAAAAGGACTAAAAATGAGGAAGATATGGGCCAAGAATTAGAAAGAGGTTTAGAGTTATTTTTTCAAACAAATTGAAGTAAACTATCGCCCATCTTCTTCCCATCTTGCTTCTTTATTTATGACACTCAAAAAATATTTATAACCCTCTAATTTGCACATCCAATGACACAAAAATTGCTCAATTTGACTAAGGAATTAAGAAAATATTGAAAAATGTTCAATGATAAGTACGTGTTTGATAATGAGTAATTTTACCCTAACAATATCTTTTCCAGAACTATGTAGTGTTATGTGATATTATTTGTGTCCCTATGCCTATGTTCCCGCAATTCATGTCCCTGCCATTGGCCTAGGCCAAAAGCAGTGATTGACACAATAAGGAATAGAAATCCTTCCCAGCCAATGAGGTGAGGCAACATGCACTCAAGACGCCTAGTTTTTTCCTTCTTGGGGGAGAAAGGTATGGGTTTTTTTTCTCAATTTCGTGTTCCAAAATGTGTTCCACATGGTTTTTCCATGTTCCCACCAAGTGCCCATAGACAATGTATTTCGTTTTCAATTTGTTCCCAAGTTCCCAATAGCAGCACACTTTATCCCCTTTTTTTTCCAAAGTCCTCTTTTGTAAACATATGGGTAGCTGAAAAGAGAAGAATACATATGTCTACTTTGGGAGTGGCAAAAGTTTGCTCATCACACTCGTCCCTAGGCCATGTCGACAAGTATTATTTTACTAAATATCTAGTCTGCCAACATTGGGTTTTATTCTTTTGGGTGATGGACAAATCAAAGAGGTCCATCACTAAAAGAAAATGAAAGCCTTTATTGTCTCACCTACCCCAACTAATTAATACTATTATCACACTAACATAACATATAGCATAACGCAATATCATAATGTGTATGTAACACCAAGATGAGTTACTAGGCTATAAAAGTTAAAAGTTGTAAATAATAATATGGCCCAAGGGTAGAAGGATGATGAAGCATGGAATAAATAATTCAATCTACAGGCCTTATCTTAGGATCTTCAATTAAGGTCATAGGTTTGAATATATGAACATTTTAGTTAGTTATTTTGGGTTAAACATGGTTGGAAGTGGGGGTTATGGAGGTGGGTGAGCTCCATCCAACTTCCAAAAGTCTCCCAAGTTCCCAATGTGTTCTCCCTAGATGTTCTCAATATTGCCACATTTCTTTTATCTCATATGTTTTGGCTAGAGTAGAACATTTATATATGTAAACTAAAAAGGTGGGCCAAAGGGAAGCACCTTTGTGCTTCTATTTTGGGAGTGCCCAATGTTCCAATCCTAGAATTGAATGTAAAATTCAAGAACAAAAACATATGAGGTTCCAATTCCAAGAGGCTCCAATAGCTTGGGATGAAAATTGAACCAAAATAAAAGCCATAAGCACACATGCACACACCTATATAGCTCTTCCTTTTGGGAGTTTTGGGATGTTAGAAGGTGTATGGGGAATGTTTGGAACATTGGCATTAAGTAATGTAATTGGATTGTTCAAATCCAATTAGGGGCAATCCATCTTTTTAAGGAACTTACTTTGAATGTTGGGACTATACAAATATTGTCACTTCATAAAGAAAACATGATATTGTAATTTTTCAAAGAAAATGATTTTCACACATTTCTTGTTGTTCACTTTTGTGTTTGTATGCTCTACTTGAATTTGGTATTAAACCTAATGTCTAGGACCTTGTCCCCTTTTCCTTGAAACACAACAAGAACAACCTTAATTATATGATTAATATGAGATATAAAGCTCAAACAAAGAGAGTTGGGTCCTCATAGGGAATCCAACTATCACCAAAGCTCCAAACCTAGTCATCAAAGTGAGAAAGCCAAGTTTTAGTCTAAATTTAGAATTGTGTCAACAATTTGGAAACAAATGCGGCAACCAAAGGTCCATTGTGTCAATTCTTAACATCCAAGGTTAGGTCATCAAACTTAGCAATAGATGAATATGTGAAACTAAAATACAGTGATCAAGGACAATTTATTTCACCTTTCTGTACCTAAACGAAAGATTATGATGGAGCAGGCACAATACCTCAATCTTGAGGAGTTTATTCTTTTGCTCAAAATTCAAACAACAATAATCTTAAGTTGGATGTAAAAGATTTTGTAAATTGTAAAAGCTTTTTTAAGACCTTGTCCCCTTTCCCTGAAAACATTTTTTTGCCAAAGTCCTTTACATCCAATTTAGTTTGATTATAAATTAAATTTCAACCAAAGGATGATGAGTTAGCAAAACCAGATTGGGCTCATACAATATCAGACACATGTTACCAATATTGAAATTGAAGTTTCCTCAACCCAAAAATAAACATTTGACATGAATTAATGCATGCATCCTAATATCTCGCTCACAATGACTAAGTTGGTTACTGACTGGGTCGGTCTATGAATTAACTCATTTATGAACTCCTGAGTCAGTGTACTGACTAAGTTTACTCATTTATGAACTGACTCCAGAGTTCCAACCATGTCAGTAATTCATAAACTGACGGTGGAGTTCCAACATCTAGTCGGTTTATGATTTAACTAATTTATGAGAAGTTATGTATTTTTTAAATACCTAACTAGTTATCCCCCCCAATCACTTTACACATAAGAATTCAATTGTTTGAACAATGCAAACCTTTCATCAAGCACACATAGCAAGCACAATACTACATCCATACTCAATAGCAGTTTTGCTTGACGTGGCAAGATTGTATTGATGTCAAATTGTATCAAATGAAACCCTGACTGCTCTGCTCACACAAACAAATTTTCGTAGTTCAAAATTTTATGGGTTACCATCTTCACCAAAATATGGCAGCTCCAAGGGTGGATCCTTATAATAATGGTGTAATTTTAGGCCTAAAATTATGTGCATTTAAAAAATTGGGGTGAAAAAAGAAAATAAATGTTACATATGGCTGTAAAACAGCCCCTGAAGGCTGAAATTGGTCTGAACTTGGAGAAAATCTTGGAAGGGTTCATTTTTCAGTAAAGAAGTGTCACTCTGTTGGAAATATATGTGAAAATGATCCCATCTGTGGAACATGTTGGGAACGCACATCAGCCGAAAGACATCATATGAACATGTGAACATGGTATAAAACTTCAGGCTAGAGGGAAGCATTATAAAAGACACATGGGAACAGAAATTGGGTTCATTTGGGTATCATTTTCTAAAGGTGACACTGTCCAGGAGGGTATGGCTGATCAAGTCACTTTGTTTTGCAAAGCATATGCAACACCAGAATCATGATTCTTATTCGGATTCATTGTTGTGCTTGCTTTTAGGAAAGGCCTTCCATCATGGCATGTTCTGCAAATTGTCATCCACCTGTAAAGCTTGGCTGAAAGTAAGGTTACATAGTTTGCAATGGGGATGAACAACATGTCATGTGGATAAATGTTGGTGATTTCAAAATACCCATTCATCCCAGGAATGGTGAGAAAGACACTTTCAATAGGTACACAAACTGATATTGCAATGAATTATTTCATGGATTTTTTGATCATGTTGCACCACATTTGGTAGTCATTAACAAAAGATAGCTCACCATATTGTAAGAACCACTCTCAAAAACTTTGTACAAATGTGACTATAGAGCCCACTTGGAAATAACCACTCTCTAAAACAAACAACAAATGTGACCACAGAGGCAATTTGAAATAATACAATGAACTTAAAAACAATTTGATATGGGCACAAACATTTTTTTTCAATCAATTTGACAACAAGACAGCGACCCAAAGCACATGAGAGTTCAAAATTCCCAAAATTGTTGGCAAATCAGAATTTTTATTATTTAAGCACCTCTTTTTTCAATAGATTTAAGAATTACAGCTGATCAATATGCAATACATGAAAAATCAAGGCATATTGAAATATGCATTCTTCAGGCCAAATAACAAATTGGATTGAAATGAAATGTTGGCAACTTCCTCAAAAAATTATTCATTAAAACATTGCAAAATATTGTCTGTGTGAAGACCTTTCAGGACTGCAAGTCACAGCAACAAATTGCATAGTGCAAGCAATGAAGCTTAGAGAAAAATTTCAACAAACCAATGCATCAAAACAAAAGCAAGGAAAGGAGAAAGACAGAGCTTACAAATGTGCCGGAGTATATGGCTCCAGAAAATCTTCACAACTACTTCAGGATTGTATCCCTTGTCTTTGTACTGATATGATTCCATGCATTGAGCACTCTATTGCAGAATCTCTAATGTTCCCTGATCAGTTCCACAATATCTAATGTTCCCTGATCAGTTCCACAATATCTAATGCTCTCAGTTTTACAGGGTGCTCACAAAATTTTCTACTGACTGTTTCTGCACACACCCACAGTCCACATCTTTCAACATCATATTCATGTCCTGCACGCTGAGACAAGCACATTTTGGTCATGTCCTGTAAGGGAATATCTTTGCTTTGGATGTGAAAGTCAGAGAACTGTGACACCATGTAGGTATACTAAACAAAATAAGAGAGCAAACTGTTGGTCATGCTTCCCCAGTTGAAGGTGAAACTAGGACACCTTACTTGTGCTACGTACTTGAGACCTTGAGATAGGGTAGTTTGTTCATGCAGTACATGGAGGGGAGACAAAAGAGAGGAAGCAATTGTGCTCCAAATTAACCCATTTGAGAGCTAGTGAGCATTCTTATGACAGTGAGGAAAATTCTTCCTCAATTACATCCCCAATCTGCTTGGTATAGGGCAACAGTCAAATCTGTACAGATCCAATATCTGTACCAACATAAGATGGCTTTGACATGTCCAACCCAGTTTCAGGTAATACAACCCATTCTTTGTCAATTTGCATCCTCATCTGCCGCAATCGCACAGTGTGTTCCCTCCATTCCACCCAGGCTGCCCTCACTTGTGCAAACTCTGATTCAGGTATTTTGGCATTTCTTTCCAAATTCTCAATCCATGCACTCCAAGTTGGTGCAGCTTCACTTACAAGAGGCCCAATTTCCGGCATGAGGACTTCCTGGTTGAATGAATCTACCCTATCTGCAATTGCCTTGGACATTTCCAACCTTGGAAGATCTTGTCTCTTTGATTGCTGTGCACTCCCAGAAGCAGAATTTGATTTGAGATGAAAAGAGGGGATTCGAAATGGTGTGAAACTATTGCTTGCCAAAATTAGACCATCTGAGGGGGCTAGTGGTAGAACCACCCTTGCATGTCGTGCAAGTGAAATAGGGATTGTGTCCGGTGGAAGCAAGTCCATAAAGACTGCCACCGCGGTCCCTATCATCTTCCGTATCTGCATTCAGAACATATTGTGTTGCTATGTAAACAAACTGTTCAAAGTGGATAAAAGAAACTGAGTGATGCACATTAAATACCCATACATCCTTGAGGAATCTTGAGAACAGCAAAGAGCTCCCCCTCCCAATATGTGAACTCAAGGTTATAAACCATAAACCTTGTCAAGAAACAAAGGATGAAACCAGATAGGAGGAAAGAATATTTTGACACAAGACAAGAAGAAAATTGAACTCATCAAATGACATAGAACTGATACCTGATGGACCATAAATGAATTCCCAGTTATGGAGATTCGAATGAAACGGGCACCTCTGAATATTTCAGGCATTGCACAAGTGCAAGAGATAACTGATCTGAAGTGGGAAGAAACCACTTTGTCTGCTTCATCAGGTGTTGGCAGCCACCATGCACGTCGACCTGTAACATCAGTTCCCAGTGTGGCATTGGTGGATTCTGAAGGCTTCTGAAACTCACCCTTGCAGTCCTCTGCAAAAGTGTTTAACATGTCATCTGCAAGCTCATGTGTCAGCAACATGGCAACATCATCAGAAGGTTCCTCATCTTCATCTAACATATCAGCTTCCAGATTCACTAATTCCCCATCTGCAGGAACTTGGGGATATGCCTCAATGATTGGATCATCTGCGAGATCAATGCATCTTTTGTCATAAACTTGCCGAGAGACAAATGGCTTCTGAGAAAAACATCTGTACAATCTTCGAATTGTGTAGTTGTGGTATGCATGCTTTCCCTGCAAAACAGACCAAAACCCCCACAAACCAAACAAAATTTGGTTAAAAGAAGAGTATCTTGCTTTCACTGAAGAATATCAAAAGCCTCATACACACAATCATCTCAGCTTGTCTACAATAAGAACTGCAATTCTAACCTTTGCAACTTAAGTGCCCATTGCTGTGGAGACTCAGTGGATACAAAGGAAGGTGAACATACAGATGAAATGGCATAAACCACTTTTAACACAACAGCCTTGACCAAGGAGAACTTCTAACATAGATTGAAAAAGAAAATGACCTTGAAAGAGCCAAGAATAGACTGGAACTTTTCCACACACTCTTCAACTTCCAAGGGGGAGGTGTCAGCTTGAATGCCAATTATGGCAGCAGGCAATAAGTAGTTGTATGTACGAGTGCAGCAATCATGGCGAGCACGAAAGGATCTGCAAAACATCTTACATTTCTTTCAGACTTCTGTGAATTGTTCCCAATATACATTGAACTAGAAAAAACTTCAGAACACACAAAAAGTGAGCCAAATAGTGTACTGGCATTAGTGGATCCACAGCATTGAGCATCATACTAGGAGATTCTTTTGCATCTTTTTACAATGACATAAGAAACAGAAACTTCGTCAATACAGCTAAAGAGGATAAAAGAAAAGAAAACCCCTGAGCTGAATATACAATTGTCAAAGGCCAACCAGAAAAAGATATTTTAGAAGTATTGGGAACTTCTCCATAGTTACAATAAGTATACTCAAATAGAAATGAGAGATGACCTCATAATACAGTTTAAACAATTTTGGATCCAACAACAAATCAGCTATCAGAAAAAAGAGGAGACTAAACCCGAAAATACACAAATAACTGAGGAGCAGTTTGAACAACAGCAACAGGCACACAGATAGGGCGAATCACAGCTGATTCATCAACATTATAATACCTTGTCACTGGGACAATGCCAAATATCCGAATGAATGGAGGAAGATGCATGTTGATGCTTTCAGCCAATGTAATGCCATCAAAATCATTCACCCAGGCAGCTATTGGAACTTCCATCTTCATTGATATCACTGTGCACAGAGAATGCACCTGGACCACAAAATTCCCAACACATTCAGTATCCAGGAATTAACCTGTGTTTGCTTTACATTTGTGGAGTGGATAATCATCCACTGTGACATTCAAGACCTGCAATGTGAATGCTGCAAAAATAAAACGGCCTAAAACACCAACCATTCTTGACACAAATTCAAAAGGATACCCCTTTATCAGTGCGACTGCTGCGTGCCCATGAGATCTTTGAAAGGTTGCCAAAGTTGCTTTCTATGATGCCTCCTGCTTTGTATATTGCTTGCTCCAGCTCATCCTCAATTGCTGGACATATATAGATCAATCAAACAAGACCCAATCTTGTGCTCTCAGGCACACTGATGACACACAGATCTGATACCAGAGGTAGTGACAAAAGTGAGCATGACAGCAATCATCATTTAACAGGGAAGAAAGTGCAGTGAGTGAGGGCATACCACTTACCTGGCCTGAGTTTGGCCCACGCTGCATCTGTAAGCCTGCAAATCCACCCAGACCCATCAATTCACATCTGTGACAAACTTCAATAACCAAAGTATCACAAGAGCAAGCCTTGAATTTATGATTTCTGCAAATGAGGAACTCAAATTGTGAGAGAGGGAGAGTTCAGAAGCATAGGAACAAAGGAGGAATCAGTTGAAGGTTTTCAGCGACTGCTGACCCAAACAAAACATCAGATACAAGCATACCTTTGTAATGGGTGCCCACATAACCCACCCACATTGCAACTTTCTTCTTGAGTTTTGCACTCTGCTTTTCTTCACTCCCTTGTATAGTGTTGCTTTCTGATGTAATTTCCTGGATTTCATTTGTTGAAAGATCTGCCATCTGTACAAGCGATGAAGGTGTGCACTTCCAAGCCTTTCCCCTCTGCTGCTTGCTGCACAAAGATCTTTTCAGGCACCACGGATTGCAACTATCCAGTGGATTCAAGTGCCAGGTTAATGAGCATGTGAGAAGGCCATGGATAGATGTTTTACAGGATGATAAGCTTCTGCCATGCCATGGTGCACCTGCAAATACAGAATTGCAATTATGATATTGCATCAGTTCCTACATAGAACAAGATCTCCAGAATTTCCCAAGTAGAGAGTAGTCACATATCGTGGAGCTGTGTAGTTCTGAACTGGATACACAGCTCCAGACACAAAAGGTCTTTTCAGGAAGGTACAAAACCAAAATGCTTCAGAGAGATGATGTACCTAATAAAATTTCAGTTCATGTTTCCTCGAAATTCTTTGTCAACAAAATCCTAAACCCTAAACAAAAGATTTCACAACCGAGTTCGTCACGAAAGAGAATGTGAAAACCAAAGGAGATAAGAGGAGAAGAAACCGAATTCTTGAGACATTCTTGGAGATGTTGCACAGCTGATATCACAGCGCATGAAGAATAAGAAATGCACTGAATGTGTGTATGGACGTATCTTGAGATTGAGAAGGGAGAAGCAAACGACGCACCTGGATACGAAGATATCGATTCTCCTAGTATGAGAGGCATACGGCAAGGTACGCCGCAGCATGCCCGTTCTTGCAGCTGCATTCGGATGGAAACGATTGAGGACATCGCGGTATGCAACCACTTCTTCATTATGATCTCTACCTCCTTCTTCTAAACCCTAAACCCTGCCATCACACTTTCTCATGAATCATACTTCTCTCTCTCTCTCTCTCTCTCTCTCTCTCTCGGACCGCACCTACTACTCTGGTCTGCGCAAGATGCGGTGCACTACTAAACCAATGCTTAAAGAGTGAAGGAAAGGCAAGATTGTAAAACCCTAATGCCTGGCTTCCAAGATTCGGTCCATAGTGAGACAAAATAGAAGAATGACAAAAGTCTGCTTGCAATGCAGTCATCTCAGCAACTCATAAAGAAGAAGACCATGATAATGACGAAGAAGATGAAGAAGATGATGATGGATGATGATGATGATGAAGAAAAACCCTAAACCTGAAGATGATGACCATGACGAAGAAGATGATGATGGTGATGAAATCCCTTTCATTATATTATCTCTGTGTGCGGTTCAAGAGATTTAGCACAAGTACGTGCAATGAATGCCTTCAACTGACGTAAGAACTAGTTTCAGTCACCAATTGTTTGAAAGGCTCAGTGGATTGTCAGGGAAATCGCGATGTGCAAGAAGGTTGGTGGCAGTTTGCACTTGACGATACTCCTGCAAAGCTTCAAAGATGCTCCTGCAAAGCAACAAATATGCAACTCCAGACTGTGAATATGTCACTAATGAGAAATCAAATGTGCTGTTACAGATTCACACATCTCTATGTATGCTGGTTGTGCTCAATTTAAGGAACTTCAAGGTAGATTTTTCTTATACAGAGTGCCATCTGAAAGAGCTGCAGCTCATGCGAAACCAAGGACCGACAGATCTCTCACCCATGGGCAAAGCATGTTTTCATAAACCTGCACTGACAAAACCTTCTGTCTTCAGTCCCTCTTGAGTTGCAAATTGGTAAGGCTTGCTTTACTGTAAATCTCCTGCTACAAGATTGAGCTTTATTTTTTCCTTCCTCTCCACTGTATGAGGCTATAGTAAACAAGAGGCTCTGCCACGAGAGGCTCTGTCTTTTATAAAAAAATTTAAAAATTCTAAGATGACATTAGATGAATGGAGATAATATTTGTTTAACATGATCAATTATAAGATAGCTATAATATTTTCAATTATTAATTTTAAAGTAAAAATTTTATTAGTTTTAGCCAAAGTGTTTTTTTCAAATTTGGTGAGAGGTGAAAGAGTGAAGTAAGAAAATTTGACCTTCCCCCTTATAAAATGGCGACTTGTTGGAACCTATTGTGTAAATAGGGTGACTTCAAACATTTTTATCCTCGTGATGTGGCAATTCCTGGGACTAAAATCCTATTGGATTTTTTGGATTTTTGTCACATTTTGTTACATGGCTACAATTGCATATTGTGGCATCTCTTTCCATCTTTCCCATATTTTGGCATCACTTTTCATCTTTATCATATTTTGGAATCTCAATATGTCATTTCCATTATTATCTCTTTCCAATCATTTTTTTCATTTTGGCACATCTTTCCAACCTTTCTCACATTTTTTTCCCATATTTTGCCATCTCTTTCCGTCTCTCCTATATGACCACATCACAAGAGGTTTTGTCTTTTAGAAAAATCAAAAAATTAAAATGACATTAGATGAATGGAGATAATATTGGTTTATTACTATAAATTGGAAATATGTTCGGTAGTTTGAATGTTGTATAAATTGGTTTGTGAAAATCGGCCAATATGCTTTTGAAACATTTGACTTGGATTCATTCCCCAACACATTTGACCATATATGGTCTAATTGTCATCCAACTTTTGTTGTGATATTTTTGAATTGGGATTTTAATTCTAATTTATTCATAATTTGTTAGTTCTTGTTTATTGTTCTTATGATTGTTATCATCTAAAATTTGATATTAAAATCTCTTAAAACAACAAGTGGGCAATCATTTGGGGACTTTTGAACCAATGTTTTTTATGTGTTGAAAAACATAAAAATCAAAGAAAAATTACTTTTATAAACACATATTATATGAATTGCTATTCAAATTCTTATGTTAAATGTAACTAATATACATTCTAATCCATTACATGTTGTCTAGTAAGAATGTAAGAACATTTGTGCGTTGTACATCATTATTAAACCATGACCATCTACATTTAAATGTATCAATATTTTGATGTATTCATGAAATTATTTACATCATTTGATGGTTGTATCCTAGTTTCCAAAATGCAAAGAACATGTAATACTTGTATGTTGGGTTATGATTTAAATCTTGGTAATGTTGTTTTAAAGAATTTGTGTTGGAACTTTATTAAATAACATGTGAATGATAAAAGTTTTTAAATTGAAGAACAAAAGTTGTTCAATTTGCAAAAGTTTTTAATCTATTCATTTATTCAACTACACATTGCTCAAAAAAGTTTTGATGTTGAATTGGAGTTAATAAGTATAATCCTTCTTTGTTCAAATGAGAGAAAAAGTAATATATGATAGTCCATGTTTTCTTACATTGGTAGGATCAAAAGCTAATCCATTTAACAATAATCATTATGATCAATGAATAGTTCTTGTTGCTACTAATTGAATTGGAAATTGAATTCTTCTACAATATGAGATTGATATTTGTCAATTCTTATGTCTTTAATAATTGGCTCAATGTGTCCAATTTGATTGAATAATTTTTGTATAAAGATGGGTGGAATTTTCTCTAACTAACTTTCCTATTTTTGGATTTGGGAACAATATCCAAACTATGGTTTTGTTATGATAAAATGTTGATGTTTTGAATACTTCATCAGTTTCATTAACAAGATCATCATATGTTGCATAATTTTTATCACATAATTCAACTATCATATCTTGTTTGATACAAATTGTAATATGTAAGCCTTTAGTTTTACTTTAATCATTTGGAAGTTTATGTAATGATGGGCATGAATGATGATGAATGCATGTAGCCTCAAAATTGAATGTTGGGCAAGTTGTTTTGTTAAACACAAAATTTATTATTTTTTGCTAAAATATTTGTATAAAACAAATGTGGTCTAGTTAAAATGTTTGGTATTTCTCTACAACAATTTGAATTGATATAGAATGTCTTCTAAAGTTTGTGTGCAAGTGAAAAATTTGTTTAAAATTTTTGTATCAATTTGTCACATAACTAAAGTTAATTCATCACATTTAACATTTTTTTCCAAATGTTTGGTGATAATGTACTTATATTATCATTAAGGGAATAATAAATCCAATAATCTTTAATAGGGGGTGCTTGATAAAATTCAAATGACATGATGACATCTAAACCACAAAAGAATTCATTTTGAATATGTTTTATTGCCCCTAATCGATGATGTCTAACATTAGACATTCTAGCACCTACAAGAGATATTTCATAAATTATAACTAGTTGCAACTATTCATATTTACATGTGAATCTATTTTTAAAATCTAATGGTAAATGTGATAGATTTGTTGAACATGGATGTTCAATATTGAATGTATTATTTGACCATCAATATTAAATGTAATTTTACTTGTAGATGCCATAACTAATGCTTTAATTTTTGTTAGGTTTGATGATAAATCTTTACTATTATTAATTTTAAAATAATTTTTTTACCAATTCCAACACCTCCTATTAAAAATATATGTATTGGAATATTAAGATACATTTGTTTTCTATACATGATATCGTTAAATATTAATCTTTATTCTTCATTTTATTTTTTAAAACATACTTCAATATTCTAATTCATCTATTATCACAAAATTTGATGATATTATGAAACCATCATCTTTAAAAATATATATTTTATGATCAAATGTATTGCATGATTGAATGATGAAATCATTTTTCAAATCATATTTATCAATATTTAATGTATTTGTGATGGGGATTAAAGGATGAGTGTCACCAATGTCATCATCAATGTCATCATTCCATATGTTTTATTGATGTGAAGATTTTGATTTTAAATTCATATCATTAATTTTTTTCATTTGTATATTTATTTTGCATGTTATAATTGAATTTGGATATAATTGTGGATATATTTTCTTTTATTTGACAATAAGCATCATGCTAAGTAACATGTGTTCCTAATAACCAACTTTCAAAAAATTTAAATGGTGAATATAAAAAAAGTTGTTCTCTTGACCAATTTTCTATATCTTTATGTTTATTATAGTTTACAAACATAATGGTTGTTTGTTTACAACATTTTGATCATTTTTCATTTCTAATGTTGTAATAGGAAACAAATTCTCCTAATGATTAATATTCGTAAATATTTTGTCCATTTAAATATTTGTTTATAATTTATGCAAATAATATATCAATGGAATAAGGTTCTAATTCATTAAATAAATATTGGGGTTTTAATGCAAAAACATGTTCCTAGTATGAAAAATTATTGATAAACTTAAATGTTCATGATGACTGATATAAAAGACACTACTAGAATTTTGGGTTTTGCAACTGTCTTTTGCAACTAAAATCCAATTGCATGCAACACATGCAACTGCAAATTTGTGTAGTTGCCTAAAACAAGTTGCATATGACATGTAGTTGCATGCAACACTACGTATGCAACATGTATATACAGTGTTAGTATACATGTTCATACATACATGTCAATCCAATGTAGTTGCACCTTATGTGTAACTTTCCTTACAACTACATGCAATTAATCAAAATATGACACATGTTTAAAAATTAGACTATTAACTTGTGGACACGTGTCATTATTTTTATTATTTTTATGTTTTCAAAATTAAAAATTCATTGGATTAATTTCAATCATTAAAGTTTTTGCCATTAGGATGATGACACATGGCACACCATGGAACGTTCATTGACCATTTGACACGTGTTCAATATTTTAACACCAACTATATGGTGACATGTGGCAATCAAGGCCCACCTATTTTTAAATCTTTAAATATTAATTAATCAAATCTAAGTCATCCAATTTATGGTTAATAAAATGTTGACACGTGGTGCCTAGGTAAGTAAATAATAATTAAACCTTATTAAGTAAGTAGTTTTATTTAGGTGTGTAAGTAGGTTGAAAAATAGTTAGGCTTAGGTTATATAAGTAGGTTTAAAATAATCTGATTTTATTTTTAAGTTTGACCATTTCATAAATGTCAAGTTTTTTTCATTCACTCATCCCCAATGGCACTTGGTATTTGGTTTCAACATAACTATTGCTCCTACTTATATACTGAGCCAAATAGAATTGGAAGCCAAAGGATATGGGTTAAAACATTCCATTGCAAACCTCATGAACCAACCTAGTTGCACATTAAATGCAACTATTGTATTAAAGTATAACAACCAAGGGAGGGCTCTGTTGCTTTTAGTGTCCAAACAAAACTTGAAGCCCTCCTCTTGACGCATCTAACACATTAAGAATTGTTAAAAACATATTAGAAATGAAAAAGTTATGGCCCCCCAAAGTAAAGGGGGTCAAAAAACTTTAAAAAGAAACTATTGAGGCCAGTTTTTAAACACCTAGAAAGTTCATTTTATGTTTTTCTTTTGCTATTAGAGTTTTAATGCGATTTGTAGGACTTCAGATGACGTTCCTATAGCATTTTAAATAGTTTAAAATGAATAAGAAATAAGAAGGTTATGAGCTTTGAAAGCAGGAGGGGTCTTAAGAAAAAAACAAAAAAAAAACGTTTTATAACATGGAAAGTTTATTTTTCTTATTTTTCTTCTTGTTAGTTTTTCATTACTCCTTTTCTTTTGCACTTCAAAGGCGATTATAGGATATTTAGTAATTATGATTACTTAATGAAAATTTGATTTTAATATTATTATCTAGTTTAAATTAATAATTAGTTTATGACGTTTGTATACTTGTAGGTTAATTAATGTAGCCTATTTACATTAATATTTTAACATCAATAATAAAATTTAAATATATAATACCTATTCATTATATATATAATATTTATTATCACTATAATTATAATAAATATTTAATTAATAATTATGATTATTTATAATAAAATTTTAAATATTATCATATTAATTGATTTTGAATAATTTTTTGTTTAGTCAAATGTACATTTTCTAAAAAAATATTCCAAAATAAAATAAAATCAAAAATATTTAAACCATGGTTTAGTTTAACTTAATTGAGCATAATTTAGTTTAACAATAATTAGTTTAACCTAACTTAATTTAACCATTGTCAATTTTAGCCTAATTTAGTTTAGCCATAAATATTTTAGCATAATTTAATTTAACCATACTTATTTTATCCTAATTTAATTTAGCCAAAAAATATATAGTCTAATTTAGTTTAGCCATAAATGTTATAGCCTAACTTAATTTAACCATAATTATTTTGGCCTAACTTAATTTAGCCATATTTATTTTAGCCTAGTTTAATTTAGCTTAATTTATTTTAGCCATAATTAATATAGTTTAATTTAACTTAGCCTAACTTGATTTAGCCATAATTGGTTTGGCCTAACTTAATTTAACCATAGTTAATTTAATTTAATTTAATTTAGCCATAATTATTTTAACCTAGTTTAATTTAACTATGTTAGTTTAACTGAATTTAATTTAAGCATAATTAGTTTAGTTTAACTTAATTTAACTATGGTTAATTTAACTTGATTTAGTTTCATGCACAGTTTTGAACGAAACTTAATTTAAATTAGCCATAATTAGTTTAACCTAGGTTAGTTTAGGTTAGCCTAAGTTAGCATGGGGTTAAATAGTACTAGATGTACATAATACTATTATATATAACCTATGTAGATATATTAAGTATAATATTTAAGTATGTATAAATTTATGCGATTATTTCTATGACATGTGTCCATGTTGTACACATTTAGTTGCATGTTAGTTGCACACACAACCATAGGCCCAAAAATTATATAATACCAAATTTGTAGTTGCAAACATGACCAAGATAGTTACAAACGACAATCAGTTGTATGTCAGTTGCATAGTGATTAGTTACAAATGACAAGATTTATAGTAATGTATGGTTGGGCATTGATTGATTTTATAAATATTCCATGGAATAAGTCAAAATTAGATAAGTGGAATTTTTTTGTGGATCAACTCCACAAATTATCAAATGTTGTACAAGAATTAATTATTGTCAAATTACATGGTGGAATTAGAGTCTAGAATATGGACATTAACAAAAAGTGTTGTAACAACTTATATTCAAAAATTGACAAAATATAGGAAATGGTTGCTAGTTCTTGTATGTCTATATATATAGTCTTATTAAGATTGTTAATATTGTTGTTATACTCAATCATTATGTTCCTTAGAATGGATATTGGCTCCTTGGATTATATATTAAAAACTTCTACTAAAATGGATGCCATGTGTGATTTAACATGTTATTGGGATGAACATAAACAACGATATAAATATAACACTTGTGCAAAGAAAATCGATTTTCCACTTGTTTCAGAAATTACAAAAAGAATTATCATAATTAAACCAAAATTTGTAACGAAAAAGGAACAATAGAAGAAATCTTATAAATTATGCAACCATCCAATTTGCCATTGTATGTAATTAATTGTCATTTACAACCATGTTTTCTCATTTTTACAACTAGTCGTCATCCTTTTCAAACTATTATTTTTCTTTTGATTATGGTGTGATTAGTTTGTGACTACTAGATTTTCCATCATTCCATGTTGACTTTTTTTTTTGGGTTTTTCATCCAACAAGAAACCTCTATGTCAAATTAGTTATAAAAGTAGTTGCAACTTGGTTACCTTTATGCGGTGTACCTATACCATTAAAATATATTTGGGTGTTTTTTAATATATCAAGGTATGTTTGTAGACTCATGTATTTATGTTGTATTTAAAGCATGTTAAGTATATAATTTATATATATTGTGGGTTGGCTAGGTAAGTTAGGTAAGTACGTAAATAGATAAGTAAATAGGCAAATAACCAAGTAGGTTGGTGGATAGGTATGTAAAGCTACCTACTAACTAAATATTATATTTAATATGTAATAACTATTAATAGTTAATTTGAAAACCATTTTTTCGAATGGGAGATATATGCAATCTACTAATGTGTCAATCATCAATTGGTCCAATGGATGTTCTTAATAGATCAAGTCCCCAAACTTCCTAACAACCTCACATTTCAATTATGTATATAGACAACGTGATTAGTCAAAAGTTGGGCCAAGGTTAAGATGAAACAATAGTTAATTTTAAGGAGTAGTTGTGAGGATTAAATGCATGCCACCACAAGGTTTTGCATGTCATCCATGCATCAAACCAATCTATCCCAATAATGTTGATCAATAATCTAGCGTTGTGTTTAGTTTTGTTGTTGGAGTTCCAAATCTTCAACCATTCAAACTTTTCCTTAACATCAACTTGCAACGTGCGAAGGTGATTGATTTTCTCTAAGTTCATCTTTGTGTCTTTAACTAAGGACCCAAAAAATCTATTTATATTTGTTTTTAAAAAATAATGGTCATTTACATTAAAATGTTATTTCATGAACATGTGAGCATGAACATGAATAAGTTGGAATTTTTTTTGATATATTCCAACCATGTCATCAAAATATTCCCTTATGCACTTTTCTAGCATGGTTAAATATAATTTGACATATGAATTCACATATTCTTTGATAAATAAGAATATTTTAACATGTTAGTCACATGGCAATGTACATGTGGAATTTTCACACTCTTGTTATAACTGAAAAATTATTTTATTTTCCATTGAAAATTCCATATGCCAAAATTGAAGCACAACCAATAGAGTAGAAGTTTAGAAACTAACCAATTACTACAAAAACCACAAAAGATAAAGATATCCCAAAACATTTAAATTGATGATAGGATTTTGTAGCAATGTTGACCATACTTTGTAATTATCATTCAAAGTGAATTCACATAATCCCAGACATCGTTGTGCAGAACAAATCCACAAGGTTTTGATGTTCCAATAAATGCACCATGGTGAGTTGGTAATGAATCTAGTATTTTTTTAACAAGATGACATTATTGGAGTTGAATTTGAATCAAACCTCTTATTGGAAATGTTATGAGGAAAGAAGTTCTAGTAGTTGTGAAAGGTGAAAGTCTATAATTGACTAATGCAACTTGTAATATTTGTTAGCATTTCGATTTGATTCTTGCAAGCCTCCAAGGGAGTAATTTGAGTATCTTGTTGCAAGTTATTTCATTCATTTCCAAAGATGTCTAAAGGGAATGCATCATGATCTTGTCAAACTCCTATAGTCTTGGACTTGTACCTACCTATGGAATAGAGAAATTTGTTGAAAGTCGATGCAAAGTGAAAGCACAAGTCGGATATTGGGCAACAAAGAATGGGATGATGGTATAAATGTTTATTCCAAAAAAAATTAATAGCTTGTAATAACCTCTTGGAGGCAATTTGTGGCCAACATAGTCGATTCATTGAAATTACATAACTTGGTTTCAAAGATAGTTTAATTATTTGTTGGGATTCTATAGTGAAAGAAATAAGCACTTAATGATGTAATTCAAAAAAAGTGGTCAAAAAACGATTTGGACCCAAAAAATGATGCATATGAAACACCTATGCTTGTATATAGTAGAAATGTAGACACACTAGTGCAAGATTTGACAATAAACAACAAGGTGGATGGGCAAGACATGTTGACATATGGAGAATGGCCTTTTAGGGACATCAATGATGCACATAAGATGACATTGCCAACTCTGCCAGGGTTTTGTAAGGACATTGACAATGAAAAGTAAACAACTTTTGTGGAAGAACAAAGGTCTTGTAACGAGTTCAATGATGAAACACCACAAGGGGTGGAAGGCGGCTCATTTCAACAAATTTGCATAATATATTGCTATCAATAAAATGCCCAAGAAATGAAGCAAATTTTGAACTTTTTCACCACAAGTTTGAAAAGATTTAGCAAGTGGGACTACATAATAAATATTCATGTATTGGACATTGGTGCATTGTTTGATATGCATTTCATTGGATATTTGGACAATTCCATGTTATATTAAAACCCATAGTCTAGGATTGTAAGTTGGCATGAACTCTATTATAGTAATCGAATATTTTTTGGGATGCTTAAAATAGTCATATTTTGTTATTTGCTATTTGTTCCAAAGGTTTGGTGGTCTGAATTTTGTGACAAAATTATTTATAATGATAAAAGAATTAAATGTGTGATAAGGTTTGGTAGTTCACAATGATGGAAATATTAAAAAGGTTTCATTCATTGAATATGCATTGCAAAGGGGTTGTGTGGAAGACAATTGGTAGGCCAACATGATAAAAGGATTTCATGGTACACAATATACTTGTGCATTATGTTCATGTAATGCCTTGTTCCATCATCTCCCAAAAGAAAAAAAAACAAGTACATGAGATAATATAACTTGCAAGGAGGAATAAAAGTTTTAAGAAAAACACAACTTCTCTAATTTTTAGTAGATTTATAGTATTATGTGGAAAATAGAAGAATAGTTTCCAAAGTTGAGTGGCTAGATTTGATGGTCTAAAGTTATGTTTGTAGTTATAGGGTGTGAGGTGGTAGTCAATGTGTAACTTCTATTCACATTTAATGTTGCAACACATTAGTTGTGAACTATGTTCCATTATAACCTTGGTATATCATGTGAAATAAGGTTGTGTCCAAGATTGAAGAACAATGGTTCCATGCCAAAGGGCTTGCTAGGGTTTTTAAATAATATTAAATGAATAATAATCATTGTTCAACTACTATTCATAAAAGATGTTGAAACACAACATTGTTGATGAATATGTGATAAGATAAAGCTAGATTATGACTATTTAATTGGACCAAGGGCAAAGCCCAAAATGGAACAATAGTTCCAAGGTTCAAAAGATTAGGTTCATTAAGTTAATATTTGAAATCCAATGTGAAATGAAAATGCTCTCGAAGGAAATCATATTTGCAATTATTAGAATAAGGATGTTGTATGTAACCATGAAGGTTTTTTTGCATAAGCTTTGGGATAGCCCATTACACCAAAACATGGCATCCATGACTTGAACATATATGACTAGTGTCCCAATCTAGTCATGGAGTAATATGTGCCTTGCAACTATGCCATTTTTATGACTATTTTCATATTTTAAAATTTATTACATATGCCAACGACCTTATTTGACCAAACTTTCAAAGTTAAAAACATTGATGGGGGGCTCATATTTGCAAATTGAAAACTCTCACTCACCCTCAAAAAACATAATGCATTGATATTATATATTCTCGTTTGGATGCAATTGGTTTTATAATGTATTATTAAAAAATTATGTAAATAATGGTGTAAAATTAATTCCACAAAATTGAACCTAGCTTGAATCTAATGGTACATAATAATATTTTTAAAAATAAATATTACATAAAATTTTACAACATAGATTTTTGTGAAGCTTGTTATTATATATGCTATGGTTTGTTTTAAAATTTTCTTTCTTTCAATGTTGTGGTTTTGAAACTTTGACAAATTTTCCCATATTTTGGGATTGTTTTTCCTAATTTAAACATAAAAGAAGAAATGTTTAACTTATTCCAATTTTATTTTAACCACATTGTGAATATTCACCCAAATTAAATCACTCAAGTTGAAACTCTTGTTCAAAGGTTTAATTTGATGGATATCCTCTTTAAACTTTTTGACATTAAATAATGATATATAGCCTTATTAATTATAACCAAAGGATTTCCAAAAAAAATCCACAATCCCCAAAATGGCATTGTTTTGCAAGTCTCCATATAATGGGTAATCAAGAATATAGAGTTTGATCCAAAATCATTTATTTACTAAATTTTTATATTTATAAATTAATCAAAATATTTGGTCATACAACTTGGAATTTTTTAATAGTTTATATTAAATCATATTTAATGACTTGAAAAGATCCTTAGAAAATAAGATGAAAATTTATTATTCATTATACAATTTCGTAAAAATTATCACATAAAAAATTTAATATATGTGTATAAATTAATAATGATGAAATTTACATAAATTTAATATTTTACTTTAAAATTATATTAATATTTATATATAACACAAATTTTATACAAATTTTATTGATTCATTATATGTTTAAAGGGCGGGGAAAAATAATATTTAATTATATGTATTTTTTAATTACCAAAAAAATCCATGTTGAATTTAAATAGGTTTATTTACCCCAAAATTTTATGAAAATTTAGAAAAATCTTCGAAATATCATTGTTATTCAAATGTATGAAATAGTGAAAATTCAAATGCATTTTCAGTCAAATTACTTGATTTTTTATAAAAATAATTTATAGATGTGTACATCTTGGAAAAATATTTTAAAATATATATTTTTTCATTTGGACAAAGTATGAAAAAAAAATTGGTTAAAGTTGGCTACTTTTGTATGAAATAAAGGATGATGTGGGATAATGTTGTAATGTTTCCCTTTCATTAAATTTATCCCATATATCTTTTGTCAACAAGTTCAACTTTGTAAAGAATATAACTAGATGAAAAAATATTAGTCTACACACAATACATGCACTAAATATATTCAAAATGCAAATACCACTTGTAATGAGCCAATAAAGAATGCTTGTGACCAAAACAATAAATAGGATCATGTTTACCTACCTATTTAGGCCTACTTACCTAAGTTTCTAGCTTGGGTTTTTAGGCTAGCCTAGGTTGTTTAAAGCTTTAGCCTATGTAAGGTTCATAAGCTATATTAATAAATAGGTAAATAGACTATTAATGTGGCTTTATTATGCTTAAACATGTGTCTACATTTTATAAGTCAATAAATACCTATTATTCATTTACATTTGTGAATTGTAGTAATAAAATTTGTGGTAGTGATAAAAGTCACATGACTAATGGCATAAATTACTAGTGGCATAAGTCACAAGTTTAATTTTACTACATAGTCATGTAGTCATATGCGACTTAAATTATCACAAACATAATAATATGTGGAGTAACATATGCCATGTTTTGGTATAGTGGCCGAAGATGTGGTGTGAATTGTTTCATTACTTATTTTGAAAAAATGAACATTTGAAATCCAAAGACGAATTCCAATATGGATTGTAAAAGGAATGTGGGAATTCTTAAATACAAAGTTGGATATGCAATTTGACACAATAAATTGATACATAATTAGAGTTCTCCAAACAACATTGGACCATGCAATGATAGGAAGCTTCAATGAAAACTTGGAGTGTGAGGACATGAATCTCCTTGGTCACCTTAAAAAGCATCCCATTTTTCAATTTGGTCATTGAACTTTAGTCTATTTAGTTGTACGTGACATCTTCATTTTTAATTTTGATTCCCTTCTTCAAAATAACATTGGAAGGGGGCAAAATTAGAACACATTAGGGTATTTCACAAGAAAAGTGACCATGCTGAAGAAAGTTTACAAGGATTGTGAATATTGGTTAAAAATGGAACACAACCAAGTAGCTATGGAAGGATTGAAACTTGAGGTGGAGAATACCTTCATTTAGGCTCCAAAACCTAGAATTTAAAATATTCACATGTTGAAGTAGGTTATTGGGATTGTTTTGCATATACACATAAAAAGCTTGTATTGCTTAAACTTCCCCCAAAAGATGCCAAATAATAATAATAATAATAATAATGGTACTTTCATTCTACTTTACAAAAACACATTGTCATCATTTTTCTAAAAAGTAGAAAATAAATAGGTCCATACAATGTCAAATTAAGGGCAAAAATGTAGTTTAATACATATTAGTATGTTCACATTCACATCACAATAGTTTGCATGTGGGGTGTGTGGTTTTAGAATGAAATAACTTTAAGATTATAAAAAATGACAATCATTTAAACATACTTTTCAAGTATCAAAAAAAATTCAAATTAAACAATTAAACATTCTCTAGGACCTTAACAAAATGATCTACTACCATCTTGACAAAATTTTGCAAAGTCATTTTTAAAAACATTTGGCATGGAAGTGAAATTTTTTGCACAAGTAGGTTAGTTAAAAAACAAGTACTACATTACCCAATCCCAACTATCAATTTTAAACTAACAAATAGGGGCCTATTTGATGTGTTTGACAAGATTGCTTAATGTAGACTTGATCCAATGGTCCAACATGGGCAATGGTTATTTGTTTATCTTTTCTTGTAAGTTATCTAGCAACTTGTGCACTATTTCAATGGTTGTTCTTTCCACTTTGTAGGTCATTAGCAACCCATGTTTACTACTCAAATGTTATCTCTCAAGCACCATCTCCATCGTTGCTCTTCCTTAATAGGTTGCAATGCAACTTGTGCACTATCTCCACTGTGTTGAATTTGATATTTGCAAAAATTAAAGATTTCAATAAGTGTTATGGGCATGGACATCTTTACAATTTTCACCTTGTTACACGTATGCCTTGGGTTTTGATTCATTGCTAAGTTTATGTAGTGGTAAGTCAAGTGTAATATGTTTTTTTCTTTAATTTACTTGATATGGTTCATCCTATTTGCCTTTTGACTTTTGTTCTTCTTGTAATATTTATGTAGAATGTGAAAAACCTTGTCCAAGAAAGTTGTTTTTGACTAATCTATCATTGCCCTACAAATTACAAAATGTGGTCATTTGCCTAAGAATTATTTACTAATTGTTCATTTTAGCTTGGTGAAGGTTAGTGTAAGTGGTGATTTGTGTTTTAAACGTAAGATTGAAAGTTTGAAATATTCATAAGTTTGTTAATTTTGTAACTTCATTGCAAGTGTGTGGGATGACATCTCACTAGTGCCCTTCTAAATCCCACTCGCATACCTTCCTCCAAGATTGCAAGTCTAGAAGTGGGAAACATATTTATAACCTAATAATGCAATGTTTAGAAGGTGATGAAGTTGCATTGATTGAATTAACATGAAGGTTTTTTTTATGAAGAAACTTTGCATTCACAAAGAATAAATGACCATTCATTATTGCAATGAAAGTCTTGTCAAGTGTGTGTTCCTAATCTCCATTTAGTAGTGATGAACGATGTAGGTAGACGAATATTTTGCCATTTGAAATGTGGACATATCAAGGATATCAATGCTTAATGTTTTTTTTCAAAAACAAATTGTTAAAGGTTTCTAAAGATCATTTAGTTTTGAACTTGACATTGCCTTGGGATAATGCAAGGTTTTAGGGTTGTTGATGATGCATAAAGGTTATTATATCCAATTAGGATTTAGGAAGAAATTTGCTAGTTTTGGTTTTTGCTTTAGAGAATAGATCTCCAACATGATTTAAAAAGTTATGCAAGAGTTATACACTTAATTTGGATGCCTTTTTCTTTACGTTCAATTTCTTTCAACATAATTCAATTCTCATTGGTTGGAGGTTTATGGTTTGGGATTAATTATAAATTATGACAAGGGAGATGTTGTCCTTTAATCATTATGTTCTTGTGTTTAGTTGTTGGTTGGAGCAAGTGAATGATTTGAAAGCTTAAACATGTAGCTATTGTCATTTTCTCATCAAACGTGTTTAATGATTAATAATTGAGAAATTTTGCAATGAGAAAAGGGAATTAAAGCGTTTTAAAAGTGCACATGCAATTGGTATTGCAAGTGCACCATCCTCTTTGGGACTTTAGTGATACATATTATTTTCATGTAAATATTATATATGTTTATTTATTATTTTGTAGTTGGCTTTGGTTCAATGTTGTTTTTTGGTGAAGATTAGGGGTTACGTTTTGCACATGTTAATTAACAAGAAGAAAACAATGTGACATGTTTTATTTTGAGCTTATGAAATGATAGGAGGTGGAAGGGGAACAAATATAAAGATATGCACTTGCACAAAACGGAGGGTGCGTAACATTATATTAATCTATTGGCATAATTTCAAGACATCGTACCATGATGAATTGATTTGCCTCAACAATACTTTTGAAATTTGTGAAATATTTTATGGCAACAAAGAGCAAGAGGTGATTAAGATTAAGGAAAAGAAATAGATCAACAAGGGATGTATTCATATGTTTATTATCTAATGGGGGTGTGAATGCATAACTTGCCAAACATTAGGAAATTTTGTATGACATTGGTAATACTAAATCACATCCTTTATCTATTGTTAAAATCATGTTGTGTGTTATATGACATCCCTTGAAATCCCTTGTGGAAGTAATGTTTTGTGCACATTTTTCATGTTAGGTTGAATGTCATTAATGCACATGTGTCAGTTTGTCTTATGTGTGGATTCTTTGAACTTACAAGGAAAAGATAAAACAAAATGGATCTTATCTTCGCAAGCTTGCTACAACTTCAATTAATATTTAAAAACTTTTTTTGGGCTTTGTATCTTGAATGCAAACTTATATCATGATTTAGTCATCCAATTACTTCTAGAAATGTATAAAAAACTCAAGACACAAATGTTTGCATAATCTATCATGTTTGGGTACAATATTTATATTTATATATACAATTATTATTAGTTTTTTATGTAAGTCAATTGCAAGTCAAGGCATTTTGTTGAACTTGTTTTCATGATGCAAGTGATAGTCTAACATTTTTGGAGTGGCATTTATATAGTTATGATTGCATTCAATCTTTTCTTGTTATTTTCAAAGTGTTGTGGGGCCTTTTTTTGCAATTTCATAGATAAGATATTTAACTTGTGGCCCCAAAATTCTATATGTGGATGATGAGAAATTCTACAATTTGCATTTTGGGTTGGACGCATAATGAACAAGTTTTCTTCCAGAGGAGTGTTTTCAAATAGGCAAGCATGATGGCAAACATTGCATGCGAACATAAACTTTAATGTGGAAACCAACAATATCACACTTTTGGTCCCTTTAGTTGAGAAACTTGCCAAATCTTCAATCTTAACATTAACAAGAAAAATTATCAAAAAATCCAAACATGTTAACCTGGAAAATCCATGTTGACTACTTCCAATCCTCCTAAATACATGTGTCTATTCATTTTTGTTAGATATTTTAGTGTTTTGAATAGAAAAATGCATTATTTATTTCCTTTTTGCCATTTTTCACCTCAAGACATGAATGACTTCTTCTTTAAAAAACTTGTGGAGTTAATATTTGTGAACATGAAGTTAATGAGAACTTTGCTTTCTATAGGAGGTAGCAAGAATATGACTTTTAAAGAACCAAAAGTTCAAAATTTTGCATTTTGCAACATGTGATGAAACATAGGTGCTCAAACACCTAAGTGTGCAATTTAATGTTTTTTGCAATAGGTGACAAAAGATTGTCAATTACAAACAATTTCGCAAGTGACACATAACCTTAGATCAAGTAGCCAATTTCAACAAGTTTGCTTTATTTTTATCTAGGAGTTTGATGGATTGTTTTTGCATTTTTTTAGTATGGGCTTTTAGGCGTCCTCTTCGTTGGGTAAATTTTACTTGGAAAAGCAAAGTAGTTATGTCTCTTTATCTTTTTTGATCTTCCTTCCTCCCACTTCATGACTTTTAGGGTTTACATGGTTTAATGTCCATGCATGTTGAAAATGCATGTCTTCTTCTTGGAAGGACTTGCAAAGCTAAAAGTCTTGAACACCAAGTCGGTGAATGTTATACTTTATGTAACTAGTGGGAAGAATGTCATTTTCAAGGAACTAGTTGTTAAAACTTTGTTCTTTGCAACATGTAACAAGAAACAAGTGTTTAAACACCTAGCTATAGAAAGCTTTGCCTATTGTAGTTGGTAACAAAATATCCCATGTTTCAAAAAAAAAAATCATTGTAATAGGTGACAAATGCCTATTGTATCTATTGAAGTAATTTTGATCTTGCCATTAATTTCAATATGTTGTTCCTTTGTTTTAATTTATTTATAAAAAAATAGTAGCTTCAAGTCCAAGCTAATTTTGTGTTCTTTCCCCATTTCAATGCCAATTAGATACATTGCCCATCTCTATAATTGAGCAAATGGACTCACACCAACACCTAATTAGTGATAACCATAATATTCCAATGTGTTAAGACCATGAATAACAAATTACAAACAATCAAACATGCAAAACAACATCATATCTTTATTCAGTAACAAAGGTTTAAAAGCAAACACAATAAGTTAGGTTTGGGACTAGGTAATTTGTAGTTAAGGAATGTATGCAAAGTCAACAATTTGTCAATACTATAAACATGAAAACATTTCCAATTTTTTTGGTGACATCTTTGAAAAAAAAATCTTTAGTTGCTAGATTCATTAAACATAACAATATCCTAATTTGAATGAACAACCATCCAATAGCTAGATCCCTTTGTCCAACTATTATGTGAATGTTCAAGTGTAACATCAAAAGTTTATAGAAATTATCTATAATGGAATTTGTGATGAAATCTTTATTCTCTAACAATATTTTGTGAGCTTACTTGGTAATCCGTTGCTCTAATGATGAATATGGACAACCCATACCCACATTAAATGGTTTTTTTGGGCAAATTTTCACCATTTTGTGAAAAGTGTTTTGAAAAAGAATTTGATCACAAACTATTTTTTAATTCCAAAAAAGAATATTTTAAAATTAAAAACACCACAATTGTTTAAAATATGAAAAGGGCTTAAGATTTTGTACTTTCAAAATTTGAATATTACCATATTTGGCTAAATATAGTTACAAATGATCGCCACTTGAACAATATCACAAAATCAAGGAAAAAAAACATTGTTCACATTAAGTCCTTATAATATGTGAATGGTTCTTAGTATGAAGAATAAATCCTTTGGAAAATATGAGAAAGGTGCTTAAGATATTTTACTTTCAAAATTTGAATATTAGCAAATTTGACTAAATATAGTTACAGATGATCACCACTTGAACAACATCACAAAATCTAGGAAAAAAAAACATTGTTCACATTAAATCCTCATGACATGTGAATGGTTCTTAGTATGAAGAACAAATCCTTTGGAAAATATGAAAAGGTGCTTAAGATTTTTTAAATTAAAAAATTGAATATTTCCAAATTTGGCTAAATATTGTTACAAATGATTGCCACTTGAGCAACATCACAAAATTGAGAAAAAAAAAACATTGCCCACATTAAGTCCTAGTAATATGTGATTGGTTCTTAGTATGAAGAATAGATCCTTTGGAAACATTTGTCACCAAAGGAAAGAGTTTCTAGCTTTTCACTTGTTGCTTTCAATTGCTAGCATCCCACAACTCCTCACATGTTCCTTTGTAGAAGGATATAAGGAGATGGCCTGGTCACCTTACAAAAACATGCATGGGACCCAAAAGAGGTTTTCTTTGTAGAACAAATGGCATACAAGGTTAATCTAGCAATGGTAAATTGTAAGCACAATTGTGTGTGTTTTTTTATAGATCTGCTAGAAAATTATGTACAAAAATAGGACAAAATAGGGTGCCTAGTGAGAAAATTATGCTTTGCCATCCTTATTGATGAGGACATTTCCTGGATAGGGTCACCATAAAAAAACTCCTTCCTTAATATCTTCTACCCATATGCTAATTATAAATCCCTAAGAATGTTCCTGCATCCAGAAAGAGTGATCTGACTATCATTATCAACCTTATGTAGTCATGACTAGTGTGGCCTGTGCCCTTGGCCCAAGTGTGAACTAGTAATAATGTAGGGCGGACACAACATGTGACATTATTTTGCAAGGTATGCACTGATCTTTCCTTCCAAAACCTGGTTTTTTGGAATTCATTTGAATTTTCATCAGCAAAAATCACTTTATAATCAATATCTCCATCAAATCCTGCTCATCAAGATCTTTCCAACAACACCAAAGGCACATTCCAATTCCTCTGAAAATTTCAGCTACGATTTAATTTAATTTATAGTGAAGAAATCATTCAACATTCAAAAACTTTTGCCCCACAAGTCAAAATGCCATGAAACCAAGCCCATGCACCCCTCCTCATCGAGAGCTTTCTAAAGACACCAAGAACACAATCTGAAGCATCCTGGTTCGGTGGATCTCATAACTATGAAACAAAACAAACTACCTTCCTTCATAGATAGATATGAACCCCTAATTGCTGCACACCCTAGATGTCTATCTGCCAAATTGATAATGAATGTCTGCCCCAATTAATTAGCACAATTCCTTAACAACTTATCACCATGAAGTTGCAACATATACTCTAGTTCTACCTAGAGAATTTTCCAATCAGAATGGTGTGGAGCTCACAATTCCAAATTGTTATAAATCATGACCATATTATCAAGGCTCAAAAAAAGCTCACAAGAAAAAGTACATAAATAGAGAGATCATATTATTGAGTAACACTCTCAAAGTTTTTTAGTAAAAAAACACTTACAGCCCTCCAAAAATCTCTTCAGTCCATGGCACATTTTTTTGCCTAATATTTTTTGTTGACCCACCTAAAGCCCCCCCCATCCTCAAAATATTTGGGAAAAACTCCCATTTAAATGGACTGGATTTCTTCCTCTCTTAATAAACAGCTACACCAGAGATTTATTAGCAATCAAAACCATGAAGTCCATAAAATCAAAGGAGGTGATGCTATAGTTTAGCTTTACAAAGCAAAACAAATTGAAACTCTAAGGACAAACTTTAGATGCATTAATTTAACATGAAGGATACAATCAACCAACTTGTCAAATGAAAATCAATGTGTAGAGAAGACCAGGGGTTCTTACCTAGTGTAAAGCGAGCCTTAGGTGTCTTGAAACCATTGGAACCTCTACACATCAAGAAGGGCATGCCATCAAATAAGCACATGTTGAACCTTGGTTGTATGTTTGGATTCAAACAAACGAACCCCCAATACCCAACTATCTATGTGAACAATACATTACCATCTTCAAATAGGTTTGTAATGCCTACACAATGCAAATGGTAAGCCTTTGAAACACCATCAAAACCCTTAGTGTACAAATTTAAAACTCAATGAAAACAAAATGTTAGGGTTCAACAACAAAGTTGAGGGGGAGTGTTGAAACCTTGTTAATTGATCACATTTGGTCCTTGTCGACATCAATTAGGAACCACCAACTTGTTAGTGAAACATGTGTGTGAAATGCTCACCCCTGTCTTCTCTCACACAAGCTGTAATAGCACACATTCTAAAAATCAAAACATATTTAAGAGCACAAGGGGATCTAACATCTAGTTAACGTAGGAGTAGGAGGGCAATACACCTATCGTAGGGCATAAGATACGTCCTCTTTACTTGGAGGGACGTTCACGAGTATATGTGCCTTTCAAATACACTAGGAAATTTCTGCAAGTACTTTGGGGGTTTGAATAAAGGCCACTTGTTCACTCCTCCAACTCCAGTTGCTTTATCTGGATTGTAGTGAGTTGGGTTACAACTTTTTCATATTACAAGGGCAGTTTCAACATATGTCTGTCAAATAATCAACTAATTTTGAAGACTTTATGTTGAAATTTTAATATTCTTGAATATTCCAAAAAGATTCACAAAATTGTCCTTCACAAAATTTGGTTCCTGGAAAATTTTAATTATTTTTGGAGCATTTCAACATTTTTGGACAACTAATATAATTAGTGTTGAATCTCCCAAGGTACTCCTAGCTCTGAAGGGTAACATATATATATTTAATTTTTTTAAAATTTAAAAAATTATTTTTTTGACGACCCAGTTGTGGATTGAAGATTGAATTTTGAATCAGTGACAACTTGTTAAAACAGCCTTGCTTTTCTGGTAGACATGGTTCATGGGCCATCCCCATGCCCTTGTTCAACATGAGTAAGAGCTTGTCTTCGGGGTCGGACATGACTATTCAAAGAGATACACAATCGTGTAAGCAACGTGACTGTGCAAAGAAAAGAAATCCTTGATCCCTTGTCACAAAACCTGAATTTGAGGGGGGTATATTTGTCTTTCAGAGGTCATGACTCATTGTCAATGACTTCCAGGTGACTGTATTTTGTGCAGCAGCTTTGCCATCTGTTTTCTGTAAAGAGAAAGCTCATGAATATGGATGTTAGGTGTCCCCTTCTGGAATGCCAAATGCTTGAGTATTTCACCAAGTTTGCTTTTCCACTTTTGCAAACTCCACTTTTGCCAAATTGTTAAATCCACATTGCCAAATTGTGAGTCTGACATTGCCCGATTCTCAAGTCAGCATTGTCATGTCCACATTCCCAAGTTGCCAACTCCGCATTGAAGGCCACAAATGTCTATAGCCAAGGGATATCCCCTCTAGCAACCTTGATTTCATGGATGAATTTTCATCCATCCCCTCTGTGAAAATTCACAACTACTATTTAAAGCATGTTCATTCATGTAATCTGGATGATTTTAATGCAAAAACTAAAGATTGCGAATCAACTACACTTCATGGATGAATTTAAAGTATAGATTTTATTTCCTGGATGAACTTTATTCCATCTTGAGATCTCATGAATTTTCTCATGGATGGACTTTCGTCCCATTAAGATGGCTTCAAATCCACATCATTCACAAAAGGATACCCAAAGAAAAGAAAAGAAAATTTGAAGTCAAAACCTTTCCCTGGGCAGCCTGCAATGAAAGGAAAACAATGCCGTAACAATGACCTCATTTTCATTTTAATAAATGTGTGTTGGAAGGCCATTTGGGAGACAATGGTTGCCATAATCCAAACACTAACCCCTAAACACTAATTGTAATTGTTAACCCTAACCTTATTCTAACTAATTGAACTTATGAAAATTCATAACTCTTGGATTAAAGTCTTAATCAAGAGTTCTTTATAATGCCTAATTGTCTAACCACTCCATAATTGCCTATTTTAATGTGATCATTTGAATTTATTTAGCATCATTGTTATATATATTGATAAGCAATATCAATTATATTCATATTGTTTGCTTATATTTGAGTTGAACTACCATTTTTTTTTTCTATGTAAAACTAGCCTGTTTTTTGGTTTAGCTTTCGACCAATCGAAGATATTCACTTTGAGCTTTGCTGCAGTCTCTTGAGTCATCGCCCTTTCAACCAGAGTCTTTCCCAAAAATAAATAAATTCCAGTGGGGACTACCATGGAATACCAAATATTACTCACATATTTTGCCAAGTCCACATTGCTATTTTGCCAAGTTCATTTTCCCCGTTTGCCAACTTGAGTGCGCCAAATTGCCAAGTCCACAATGCTCAAATTGATTTTTCGAGTTTCCTTGAATCTCACTTTACCAAACCAGGCAAGGTTGAGATTGCGCAATTCTCAAGTCAATTTGCCAATTTCGCATTATTATTTTGTCAAATTGCCAAGTTCACTCCACACCCTATGGACTTCTCAAATGAGTTTATCTACTGACAAAATTTTAAAAAATTCTTGGTTGTCCAATGACTGAATTACTTTATTTCCGGTCTGCCCAAAAATTTCACCCTAGAAATTTTTTAGTCTGCTTCTTTCTTTTTTAAAAAAAATTCCCTTCATTTCTCTCTGCATGCTTTTTCTTTGTTTTCAGATTAGTCTCTACACTTTGATTTGCAAAATTGCTTAGATTTGATTTGCATTTATTGTTTCCATTTTGTGTTTTGGTTTTGTTGTTTGCTTTGCTAGTTGCCATGCTCAATTTTGCTAGCACAACTTAGATATTCAATGGAACTCCATATTTTCCTTCAAGTTATTTTTGCATTTGCACTTGCAAGTTGGTTGCACACACTTGGCACTTCCAAAAACAAAAATTTGCGCTTGCACTTCGATTCTTTTTTTTGGCACTTTTTGCACACTTGCATTTTGCACTTAGCTGTTTCTGGATTTCAACTTCAAGCCTCTTTTACACTTTAAATTTTTAATGTGTGAGGTGAGTGCCAAATTTTGTAAGCAAAACACGCATTGACTATTATGATTTGGCTTCAAGTTGTAGTTTAGTTTTTTGTTTCTTGATTGCCTAAGCTTGTTTAATGATAAATGTTGTAATTTTTGGAAGAAAATAGAACATTTGTTGGTTTAATTTTAGTGTACTCAACCACAATCCTTTAATCCTTATATATATATATATATATATATATATATATATATATATATATATATATATATATATATTTTTTTTTTTTTTTTTTTTTTTTTT
>Ga0116231_10002159_pt1 | contig 41126 bp, 35 predicted proteins | sample S1TSphgellanicum_2_FD_89695 | JGI IMG/M metagenome (GOLD analysis project Ga0116231, IMG submission 89695) | Host-associated microbial communities from peat moss isolated from Minnesota, USA - S1T2_Fd - Sphagnum magellanicum MG | ecosystem: Host-associated > Plants > Peat moss > Unclassified... | reverse complement strand
CTTCTATTGGTGGGAACTTTTTTTCCTACCCAAAGAACCTAAAAGTTAATTACTTACCAATCGGGAGTAAGGAGGGGGGAAAAAACAAGTCGGGTTACCCCCCCCCCCCCCAGGGGTTAAAAATCGGTGCCGACGTGTCCCAGGACAGAGTGGTGGGTGGGAAGAAAAACTGGCGATTCCGTGTCATAATAAAGTAGGTAAAAAGTTAGGAAAAGTGAGGAAAAGTTAAAATTATAGATAGGAAGGGAGCAGGGTTTCTGTTCTGTGGCCAAATTTAGCCAATTGGCTAAATTCTTTTTCAAAGTGGCTAAACACATGTGGTTTTTATAGGTTTTCTAGTCTTCAAATTTCCAAAATATAATATACAAAATTTCTTACAAAATCGCCAGATTTCTCTATTCGCTTCTAGTAGCATGTAACCCAAAATGTGAAGGACGCTTAAACATTTTTATTTTTTTGTAGCCAGATTTGGCTAAACTGCCTTCTGGATGATCACCTCTTTAGCTTCATCACTTTTTCTCTTTTTTTTGACCCCTTGGGAACAGGGTTTTCTTCTAAGGATTTTGGGACGTAATCAAAGAGGTGATTATCCAGAAAATAAGTTAGCCAAATCTGGCTAAACATTACATATGAAAGTATGGGGAAAAAAAAAGTAGTATCCTTCTATATTCTTAGCTACCTATTAGAACTCAGCATAAAAATTTGGCGATTAGGAATTTTCGGTTCAAAGTCGAAATTGGGCCTTTTTTTTTTGCTCATGAAAAATCCTTTGGCATATAGGTCGAAATCATATTTTTCAGGTCGAAATTTGGCGAAAACTCGCCAGCAAAAGAAGACGATGCCTGGGAAGGAGGAGGGTTGTTGCTGCGGTTGGGTGGGTGGTAATTTTTTTGTTTTTACTTTTGTTACGTTTTTACTAACCTAGGTAGTCAAAGCGCATGGAATGCGGGATGCGCATGGACATGCGGAGGAGAGAGAGAGAGAGAGAGGAGAGCGTGATGGTCATCGCTGCTCTCCTCAAGCGCTGCTGCTTTGTCCTCTTGTGCAGCTGCTGCTGTCTTCGCTTCCTCTACTACTACATCAACTGTTGGTGATGTTGTTACTGTTGTTGTTGTGATTGTGTTTGTTAGCACTTTCCTGTCAGTATCTCCTCCTCCTCCCTCCTCCTCTAAAGAAGCCCCGTCTTCTTCTTCTTCTTCTTCTTCTATTACACCCTGTTTGTGTTTTGCCTTCTTCCTCCTCATCTCATCTTATGCACTTCTCTCGCCTTCTCTTTTCTGCTGCACTACTACTGCTACTACTACCCATACATACATGTGCCTTCTTCCGGCCTCCTCCGTTTGTGTTTTGTGACTTGCTGTGTTTTGTTTGGTTTTGTCCCATTTGAGTTGTTGCGCTTGGTCGTGTTTGGTTTGTTGCGTCGTGGTGGTGGTGGTGGTGGTGGTGGTGGTGTTCTGGGTTTTGTGGGTGTTGGGTGGGTCGGTGGTTTGTTTGTTTGCTCCCTCCCTCCTTAGGTGGCTGGCGGCGTTGTTGTTTTGGTTTGTGGATTTATTGTCCTTGAACCAGACTCGCATCTGCTTCTTCTTCTTTTGTTGCTTCTTTCTAGTTTTGAAACCGCTGTCTGTGCCCACGCATCTCGCTGTTTTTTCTTTGCACAGAGAGAGAGAGACATAGAGGCAGGGAGGCAGGGAGACAGGGAGACAGAGTTGTTTGATTTGCTTTTGTGTGAGAACAAAAGACGGCGGCCGTGTTTATTCTTGAAATCATCACGCACACACGCTCTGCGCGAGCGACGAGTGCATCATGACGATTGATTGAGTGAAATGACGAGAAACGATCCTTATTCGTGTTGTTCTGGAAGATTCAAAGCTGCTCGTGTGTGCGTCGTCAGTTGTTGTCCTTCTTCTGATCAATGCTATGGGGCTTTGAAGCTGTGAGGAGGAAAGAGAGAGATAGAGAGAGTCTTTCTGCTTGCTTGCTTGAGGAGATCGGTGACGGAAGAGGAAGGCAGAAAAAGAATGGTATGGTAATGTACACCCCAAGTGGTGTTTGGAAGCAGGCTGGTTTGAGGAGTTCGACTACGCCCCTCTCCTCCTCCTCCTCCTCCTCATGATGGACAGAGGGCGAGAGCCGCGGCGCAGCGGTGGTGCAGAACGAGGAGGAGGAGGAGGCCCCGTGTCTGCACCTCGCCGTCCTCGAACCAGCGGATTCAAAGATGCCTCAGGTTGAGCTCGCAAGCAATCGCTACTTCTTCGTCGCCCCTCCGATTCTTTCTTGTTGGAAAACCCAGCCCCCTCCTCCAGCCTCCTATCACAAACACCATAGCCGCAGAAGAAGAATAGCATAACCGCTGCTCTTGTCGATGTTGTTGTTCCTATAGACCCAAGTTGTTGTCCAGAATGTCAAACTCTGCAGTCTTGTGAACCGCCCAGGACAAGATCCCTGTTCTTTGTAGCTTCTTCATGGTGATGGGAACAGTTGGAAGAAAAAGAAGAAGACCCATGTCCAAAGCTTTGAGTTTCGCAGCTTCCTTCCCGTCACAGCAGCAGCGTCGCAGACTGGCTGGCTGGCTGTGACGGTGGTGCTTATGCGAGAATTAGAACTGAATCCTGAGCCTTGTCAATCTCTGGGCATCATCCTCGTTTGTTGTCGTTGGAGGATGGATTGTTGTAGAAATTGTTTGTTTGTTTGCAGGCAGGCAGGCAGGCAGGCAGGCATCTGACTGACTGACTGAGGAGTGTGGTTTTGTTGGGTTTGTCTGTGGGTGTGCGTCTCTTTCCGGTTTCACAACAAACAGTTGGTGAGGATTGCGATGAAACCATGGACGATGTTCATAACCCAAGATTACGGGAAAGACCCAAGAAGGATAGCAACAGTCTGATGATGATGTCGTCTTCGTCTGCTGGTGCTGGTGCTGGGAAAGGATTGGTTTCCAACAGTGTTGGTTCCATTCCTCGCTTTAAGAGGAAGCGGCAAGGGTTACATGAGATACAGGAGCAACAAGTTCTTCGTGGCGGTGGTAGCGGTAATAGCATTGCTGCTGCTGCTGCTGATGAGGGAGAGGACACCACCCATGATTCGGAAATGGCTGGGGCTGCTGCTTCTGAAGACGATGATGATCTTCCCCCTCCTACTATTCCTCGCCGCCCTGCTAAATCAAGGCCACAGCAGCAACAGCAGCAGCAGCATCAAGGAAAGGTGCGATTTCAGAAGCAGCTTCTTGCACTGGATGATGGAGAGTTGTTCCCCCTCCCTCTGTGTTGCCTTGCTACCTTGACGACCCACCCTCACGTTAGTAGGTTCTTTGGAAGAACGAAGCCTACAACTAACAACCGAGCAGTTTTTGCATTTGTATCAATCTGATGTACACCCATTTCTTCTTCCTGACATTCTGATTGATGTGTCGTCAATTTGGTGCAGGGTATTGAGGAGATGAGCGTCAGGAATGATCTCCCAACTGTCCCAAGAAAGGCACGCTCAGGTTTGTGTTGTCCCGTCTAGACAGACATACAGATGTACCTACCTAGCGAGTGGGCTGGCAGTTTGTGGGTGATGATGCCATTCCAAGTTTTTCACTCGAAGGATGATGCTGCTGTTGACGGTGCTGATGATGATGATGTACAGAGCCAAGCCGTTTTGACCTTTTGTATGCTGTTACTACTTTTGCAGCAGTACCGAAGCGAGCACAGGAATCACCACCCGCTCCAGTTGTGGAGACTCCTGCTGCACAACAGCAACCACCCCCGCCAATTGCTTCTCCAACTCCTGCACCATCCAGCACTCTTTCATCATCCTCTGCTGTAACCTTGAAGCCCAGAAGAAGAACGGTAATAGAGAATTTTCTTTTCTAGCAGCAAGCACTCCTCTTGCTCCTCCTCTCCTGCCCTCCTTATTCTTCTTTTTTTTTCCCGCTCTTTCTCTCCCCCCCCCCACCAACCCCCCCTTGCTGGAATCAATCACACATCTCCTGGGCTTCCATTGCTACTGCAAATCTGGCTGGAGAATAATAATAATTTGGTGACTGATTTGCAATGCTTGTTTGCTCTCTCATGATGCAGAAACCAAGTGGATCAAAACCTAAGGTCCCGAAGCTGCTGAAGGTACACACACACAGGGAGGGGATGTACACTCCAGTGTCTGAATCTTCTTCTCTACCTCTCTTGGTTTGTGGTGCAGTTTGATGAACACAGGTGCCTGCTGTATTCTGTAATGGAACACAATTGTTCAACTGACTGGCACCCGTGTCTTCCAAATTCCGATTCCTTGTTCAATTTACAGTTTGATGCAGTAGAGTTTGTGTTGGTGATGATGCAGTTGGGCTGTTTGCTGTATGAAACCCCACTGGCCAAGAGAAGTGGTAGAGTTGCTTGCTTGTAGTGACAAGAAACTTCAGGGTGAGAGGTCAAGCACTCAAAAACGGTTTGTGGTGTGTAAGGGGAGAGGAGGCTTGAAGAAAGCAGTTTGCAATTTTAATGTTGTTGTTTGTAGTTGGTTGGTGGTGAGTTTCTCAAAGGGAAACTCAAGCTGGGTAGTTACTGTCATGATGATGATGGTGGTGGGCAGGTGTCGTCTACACCTACTGTCTCTGAGGAGGTCGAAGTGGCGGAGGCTTTATTTGATCTTGCAAGAACAATTCCGCCTCTTCCTGCATTGGATCGAAGGATAGATTTGAAACCTGAATCCAAGCCAGAGTCAAAGCCATTGCCTTCTGCTTCTGTGCAAACCACGTCATCTCCTGCAGCTCAGCCTTCTAATGGAACTGCTGCTTCCTCACTTGTGCCACCTCCTAACACTTCGTCTACAGTGCTAACGGCCCCTTCACCAGCAGCACCTGCATCCCCTGTTCCCTCTCCCTCCCTTTCATCTGCAGCCGCTCCACCTCCTGCAGAGGGTATGACCTTTTATCATCTGTTTTCAGCATTTATCTATGTGCAGATGGTGTGGAATTTCTGTTCCTTCTAGACATCCCAGCACCTGTGCAGCAGTGTAGAAGGGCGGGCTTGGCCTTCCCAAGTGCTCTGCCAACAGAACAGCAATTTCAACCTGGCTCTTTAGTGAATAATTTGGGGTTGAGAGTTCTTGAATCTGTAATTTTATTGTGTCTTCTGCTGCGTTGGATCTGAACTCTTTTGCTCCAGATAAGGGCAGGTATATTTGTCTCTGTAATGCAGTAACTGATTTGGTCTCTGCAGTGGTATCTAGCCAGCCATCTGTGGCTTCTAGGTTGTTGCTTCCCAAAATCTTGGACCTAGTTGAATAATGCTGTGCTGAGTAGATACAAAATCTTGGAACTGTTGTAGGGTATTGGACTTAGTGAGAGTGGATTGATCACCTCTTTTAAAATCTGCAAGCTAGTGGTGTTTCAACCATTGCTTAATCATTCTGGACTCCTGACAAGCTTGCAAATGCCAAGAGTCATATACCAGGTCTGATATTGTGACACTTCTCTGTTGGCAGCTCCAAAGAGGAAACGTCCTCGTGTCAGAACTCGCCCAGAGGAGGGAGTAGTGTCTGTACAAGCTGGTGTAATTGCAGCAAACACTGTTGTTGTAAATTCGAGTATTCCTGTGGCAGCTGCTGCTCCTGCTGCAGTCAGAGAGGTTGATCAAATTGAAGACCACCCTGTAGGTGTAATTACAGAGGAAGGGTCTTTGAAAACTGAGGCCGCTGCAACTGCTGCACCTGTTAGTGGCCCAGGGCCTGCTTCCAGTAGTCCTAGTGGGTCACTGCTGGTAGCAGCCGCCCCATCCGTGCGACAGAACAGTACAGTGGAAAGGAAACATGAGAAAGCTGAGAAGAAAATTGCCAAAGGAGAAGTGACCAAGACTACATCCAATGAGAAGAAACCCAGCTCTGCACCACCCTTAGATATAAAACCTGTGCCTATCAAATTGGCAGGACCAACAACAACAGGCATGCAAGAGGTGGATGCAACCACTGTCAGCAGTCCTCTCCCTGTCGACTCACCAAACAAAAAGGATCTTGCAAAAAGGTTAGTTTTGATTAAGTGATACACAAACAGACATATGTCTTGCTTGAACTATGTGAATTGCACTATCCACTGTATGTGATGGTGTTAAGGAACCTTCTGTCCTTCCCTTGTTAAGTGGGGTTGCAAATTTTGTTTCAGATCTGTTGCACAACCTGCTCCTACAGCTGACGATGGTCGAGTTAACAAATTTAATATCGATTTGATGGTGAGTTCTGCTTCATCCGCTTGCTTCTTCTTGTGTAAGTCTATATCCCTTTTGTGTGGGGCAGCACATCAAGCTTGTTTTTCATATATCTGAGTTGGCCTTCGTTTCCCTGCAGGCCCTTTCATCCAAGGCAGCATTGCCTTTGAGCAGTGAGAGGAATGACAATGCCACTGGAACACAAGGCGAAGAAGTTCAAGAAAAGCCTTTGGTATGGCAGTGTCTAAAACTCCTGAGCTTTAGAGTACATGAGTTGACTGTATATAGGTTGGTTTGTGGGCTAATTTTTTGTTTGTTTGTAGTGTCGTATATTGTAACGATCTGATATGTACAAATTGGGTTTCTTTTTATCCAGGTGGATGTGAGTGTCACAGCTCCAGTTGTGAGTGGGTGGATTGAAACTGCAAAAGATGAGATGCGAGAGCAAGAGCAGCAAGGAAGAGTGGAGACGGAGACAGAGATGCCCAAGGAACAAGAGAGTGAAAAGGAGAGAGAGAGAACTGATATCAGTAAACTGCCACCACAACGGGCAAGCAAAAGTGTTAAGCCTGAGTCAAGACCTCAAAAATCTGAAAAAGCTTGTGAGTTTCATCACTCAACTTTGCTGCAAAGCATGGCAATGTAAGTAGGCAGAGAATTGGGGATGGCAAGTGACTTAAGATGGATCTGGTATGTGCAGCTGCAGCTGTGGCATCATCTCTTTTGGCGTCAACTGTAGCTTTGCCCCTTTCTACAGGAATGCCTGGTTGGCCGGGAGTTATGCCCTCTCTGGGGTAGGTTCTGATGTTCTTATTCTTGTTGTACTTCATGAGCATCATTTGTTTTCCTTTGATCTTGCTTCAGCACTGCCCCAATGCTATTCTGAGGTGTGCTTGTGATCACACAGGTACTTTCCAGCAGCTGCTGGCTGGCCTGCAGCTTCCTCGACCGTTGCTTCTTCAGTGGATGAAATCCCACAACCAAGGGTAAACTCTTGCTTCATTTTATTTACACTCAGATGTTGAGCTCTTCAAACTACAATGTCAATAAGGCAGGTTGCACTAGAAGGACTGTTTTCAGTTGTGATATGTTAATTGGGTGTTGAATTTTTTCACATCATCTCATGTCTTGGAGGCATTTATACAGAGGGGTGCGTGCTTATTGAGCAGGTATCTCCTTTAGTATCTCCTTTCTCAAACATGCCACCACAACAACCATGGAAGCGCTGTGCGTGTCATGTGTGGATTGCACATTTCATCGACAGACAGCAACAGTCGAACCGACGTCCTTTCTTCGCTGCAGAACTTTATGGGGGAAAGTCATACAACCCAAACATGTCACTTCCACCTGCAGACCCTCTCTATGGAAGTAATGGAGGGGGTAGTCCCCAGGTGGGTGCTGTTGCAGGACCTTCTATGAGTTCTGTTGCACTGGGTGCTGTTCTTGGAGCTGGAGAACGAGTTTCAGGAGCCAAAGAGAGGGAGAGGGAGAGGATAGCAGCAGCCACCTTTGTGGAAGTTTTGAATCAGAATTCAGCTTCACAACAACAACCACCAAGTCTTTCCCTGCAGGTTCAGTTTTGATCTTTCTGTTGTAGATGGTACTTTCCTCCTGTAATCATGCTTCCTTGGCATGTTGATTAATAGTTTAAACAAGCTGCTCTTTTGGGTTGAAACAATTTCATTCATGTTTTTCTAGATTGGGTGTACCCTCAGCTTGATCAACAAATCCTCTCTGTGAAGATTTTTGCTGACAATATGTATAGGGTCTTTTTATTCAGGCAGGAACAGCGTTTGGATATTCTGCAACACAAGCAGGAACAATTGCAATGGCCAACAGTGGTTCAAGTTCTGGAGTTATTAATGGTGTTGTTGCTGCTGCTGCTGCAAATATGAGAAGCTCAGCATTGACAGGTAGCAGCTCAGGGCCAGGAACAAATTCTTTAGCACCAGTGAGTCTTGGTTCAGCCATGGCACCTGGGATGGTGGCAAGCAACCGGGTTGCTGTTAGTGCTGCCTCAGTACCAGAGCAGTACATGCATGCAATGCCATTTCCATACCACCACTATCCAGCCTTCAATGCTCCTCCAACACATCTGGGGTCCCAGCAGGTGAGGATACTTCAACTTATGTTTCAGTCCAGGTTTTGTTTTTCCTGAGTTCAGTTCTTTGTCGACATTGGTGGCCTTAAAGGACTGCTGTTTGATCTTCAAATGTGTCTGTCATGTGTGCAGGCAGCAGCACAATACTTTGCTGGTGCCCCATTCTTTGCACAGCATTTAGTTCCACCATCCCAACAGACATCTGCACACCAACCATCAGTTGCAAGTGGTGGTGGACCTGTTCCTTTACAGAAACAGCAGCAACAACAGCAGGGGGTGCGCAGATTTCCACCCACAGGATCTCCACATTCACAACAGCTGCCACCACAATCTGCATCCCCATCTTCTTCACTGCAACAGATGCAACCTCAATCTGACAAAGATGGTCGGGATGGGCCTTCCGGTGGAGACAGTGGCTCTGTGGCTGAGAGCAAGTTCCCAATCTTACACAGACCACCATATAGTCAGAGTTCACCCAATACCTCTCATTCAAATGTTATAGTTGCCCCAGCCTCATCACAAACTCTGTCATCACATCAGGATTTCAGCATGTTGGCTGCTTTAGGAAAGCATTCTAAGCAGCGGGAGCAGCAACAGCAACAGCAGCATGTCTCTGCACAGCAGCTTCAAGCTTCTCAGCCACAGCCTTCTTTGTCCTCTCAACTGCAGCAGCAGCAACAGCAAGCACATTTGCAAATTAGTCTGAAAGGAATGGATCCTCAGGCCTCTCAGGCATTTTCAGCCATGACAATGGCAGCTGCAATGAACAGAGGCCCGGTTGGTCCTGGACCATTGGGGCTTGCACCAGTGGCTGCTGTAATGGCACCTCAGGGTCATGCTATGCTGCAGAGCATGGCTGATGCTGTACGCCATCCCCCTCAATCTCCTCATCATTCATCAGGCTCTGGTACTCCTCACCCATCTCTTATTCAGCAGCAGCAGCAGCAGCAGCAACAACAACGTATACACAATCACCGGCAACAACAGCAGCAGCAGCAGCATAGATCTGTACAGATGCAAAGAGGGCCACTGGCTGTTGACGAAGGACATATTGTTGCTGCTGATGTGAGCAACTATCCTACTAACACTGGTGGTGGGCGTGACCGAGATCCTGGGGATGATAGGAAGATGAGTTCAAAACAGCCAATTGGTTTGTCATCTCCAATGTCTCGAGTCAACTTGGATAGCTCACCCACAAGGGGTAATACTCGCAATGTGGCACCAGCATTGAATCTAAGTGCTTCCACAAGTGCAATCTTGTCTGCCCGTCCAACTGGCCAGATTGCTCAGAGTGGTGTGCCACCATCTGTTGCACAAGCAAGTCACACTGCTAGGCAATCAGTTCGTACTAAAGGAATAACAGGTCCAAATACTGCAAGCTCAGCTGCCTCAACAACGCAGCCAAACATGACTTCATATACTGAGCGTGGTACTCTAGCAGCTGCCACTTTGACTGCAAAGGCATCTGGGCCTGGGTTATCACTAGCAGGGCAAACTGCCATCCCTTCTAGCCAAGGAGCAAGGCAGACTGCAATTGCACAACATCCACACTTGAAGCTCTCACAGAGGACTGCAATGGGTTCAATGCCAACTGCTCCAGGAACTGATCCAAAAGCAGTGCTTGCTGCTGCTATGGCAAAGGTGCAAAACACACAAACTCCGCTGCAACAACAGTCACGATCACCACAAGTGGCTCCACGCACAGGTTCACCATCTCAGATGTCCTCTGCAGTTTCAGGGCCTCCTGCATCAAGTCCTGCACCATTATCCCCTCTCCCAGCTGGGTCGAAGCCATCATGGTCAGTTGGGGCCAAACAAGGCTCATCCACAAAGGGTTCTGCCTCGTTTCCATCCACACAAAAGTCAGCAGGGGCTGCTTCAGGCAAAAGGAACTCTTCACCCTCACTTTCACAGCATGTCATTCTGGGTCCCAGTCCTGCTCTTGGAAACCAAAATCTCTCAGCAAAACTGCCTCAGCAGCAGCAGCAGCAGCAGCAACAGATGGTAGCCCAGAATTCTCATCCACTGCCACAGCAGCCACAAACTTCTCAGCAACATGCACCATCCTTACAGCAGCAGTACCCACAGCCCTCACAGACACACAAGCAACAAAATTCCCCACAGCAGCAGCAACCACAGCCTATGCAAATGAGACAACATCAGCAGCTGTTTCAGCAGCAACAAATGCAAATGTTCCAGCAGCAGCAACTCCCACACACACAGTCTCCACCATTGTCATCAGCTGCACCACAACACCCTCAGCAATCACAGCAGCAGCCACAGCATGCTTCCTTGACACAGACACAGTTGCAGCAAAACCTCTCTCACCAACGTCCAGTGCAACATTTGAGCCAGCAGCAACAGCAGTCACCCTCCTCCTTATCAGGGTCTGTTCCAAATGGGGGTCTTTCATTGGCTTCTGGAGCCATGTCAGGATCAAGCAACAGTAGCAATATTGCAAACTCAAGCCGGAGCTCTGGTGCAGAAAACATAGGTGGCTCACAGGCCACAAATACAAGGCCAGCTCCATCTAATTTCTCTGCATCCCCTTTGCCCAGCTCTGGATCACTGAGAGGAAGCAGTCCAAATCCTGCTTTTTTGCATCCTCAGTTCAGTGCATCACAAGGTATGACATCCAGTCATCCTGACATGCATTCAAGCATCCATCACAACAGTATTTCTCCTTGTCCACAGTATGCTTCTGCTGTTGGTGGTGGTGGGAAGCCAACTGATGTGAAAACTTCAGCAGATCATTAGAGAAAACCATTTAGCTTGGAATCCGCAGCAGAGTAAAGCTGTGGTAGTGCTACTCAGAATCCTGGATCCGGCATTGTTTGCATTTCCTGTTGTGTTTTTGAAGATCTGGAATTTGGGATGATGAACTCATTGATTGCTTGCATCCAATAGCTTCTAGCATGTGTTCTGAAGATTGAGAGTATATGCTTGAGGATGTGCCGAATTTCAGGAATCTGCTGCATTTCTTGCCTTAATGAATAGGATTAGGAGTGCTATATTTTGCTAGGTTTGAATGTGTCAAATTTGTGGCATTGAGTTTATTGAAATTAAATGATGCCATGGCTATTGGTCTTTGCAGAATTGAACAGCCCAGAACAGCTTAGCAGCATGAGACCAACGCAAGTTCCAGCATCTGTGAAAACAAGTACTTTGTTATCCGCAGCCAGTCCAACTTCAATCCCACAGCCTTCATCTGTACGACCAACAGGTGCCCCAAACCAAGGAAAGTCAAGCAGTGGGCAGTTTACAGGAAGCAATCATGGTGACAACATGGTGTCCCGAAACTCTTTGATGCAACTGGTGGCCCCTTCCTCTACTGTCAACAGTTCACCAAATCACTCACCAAATAACAGTATCTCAAATGGAAACAGTGGGTCAAATGTGCAGCAGCCACCTTTGTTTGCTGGCAGTTCTGCAGCAGTTCAACAAGGAACAGTGAACTCAAGTCAAATGCACCCACCATCATCTCTCTCCATGGTGGCTGCAAGTGTTGTGCCAACTGGACCCACTAGTACGGTGGAACCATAAAATTGTCACTTTTGTCATTGGATATGATGCCACAAACTCATCTTATTCCAGATCTGAAGGCTTCACACAAAATTCATTCTTTTTGCTCCTAACTTGCCCACCCAAGGTCATCAACAAAACACTTCATCCCACTCTGCCAGCAAGTGTCAGATGGGTTGGAGCTTTGAAGAGCCCACTTCGATGTTTGTATGTCTGACAGGAAGGAAACCTCTTCTGATCTGTCAGTATACAGGGAAGCAGGGTTTGGAAGGTGTTCTGTAAAGGTGAAGTTCATTCTTTTACTCTTGGTTTTAGGATGCAAGTTTCTTATTTTGCATTTTGTCTGCCTTTACAGTATTTGTAGGTCTGGTACATGAAATTGGTTCAACGTTGTTGACCTCTTTTTTCCTGTCATGTGATGAGCATCCCACTTAAAAAAGTTGGTGCCAAGTGAGATGCAAGTACATGCGAGAAAAAAACGCCCATAAACTCATAATTCTGTCTGTGTTTGTTCACAGATGCGAAGCATATCAGCCAGTGGTGACTCTTTGCAGAGGGTGTCCAGGTGGGTGGTGGACCGAGAGGAACATTGAACCAAGGTTTGCTTCTTTTACATAGAGAGACACAGCTTTTTGTAGTGGAGAGACTGTTGTGACTGTACAGGGACACAAAATGTAGGACTCTAATCCACTCTCTGACCCAAGTCAGCACCTTTCTGGAAAACCCTGTTTCTCTGTATAATGTGGGCTTTGATTCTATGTATGCTTTGGACTGGCAAATGTCATTATGGAGAACTTGTAAATGTCTTTTGATTAGTTTTAAGACTGCCAGTTATTAGAGGGTGGCCAGACAGATCTTTATCTGGGAAGAATCTTGAGGAGTTTTTGGGTGAGTTTGTTGAGGTTTGTTGAGGGAGAGAGAGAGAGCATTGGTTCCATTGTCATGTGCCAGTTGATTGATAGTTGTAGTCTTGGATGCTTTTAACATAACTAGGAATTTTTTATGAGGAATTAGTGCTAAGTAGGTTCCCAAGTTTAAAGCTGGGTATGGCTGTGTGCTGTGTCCTTAAATGGGTGGGTATTCACTCCTGAAATGTTTGCTTTCACAGAATGTTCTCCCTTTTTCAGGTACCAAGGTAAATGTGAGATTTGATGAGGTGAAAGGATGCTTTGTATGATACAAGAATATTGTTAGATAAAGTTGCAAGAGATCACCATGTTCTTTTTTTCTTGTGTAGGTTTTGGAACCTTTGTCAATCTCAAACAACCGATTGTGCTTTTTGAACAAAGTAAGACTTAAGATCTTGGAATCATTGATACCACACAGAATGCTCACAAAAACATCTACTTGCAATCTTTAACCGTTTATGGTACAATATTGTAACCATTTGTTTTATGCTAGTAATAGTCCCTATTTTTTGAGAGATTTTACAATGTGGATAATTAAAATATTACACTAGTTAGGAAGGTTGCACCTTGCAAATCCCAGGTACATCATCAGAGTTTGCCCTTAATTGAAACAAAAAAAAACTAGAAACAATAAATATCAAGTGCAGATTATTTTCTTTATGATTTACATAAGTAAAACGAACCTGAATATCATCTAACCTAACTAACAATGAAACTTATGAACATCACACTGGAAATCTCTTGCATTCCCACATCAGAGTTAGGCTAAAAGCAAATTTTAAAAGAACAAAAAAATGGACAATAGAGCATTCTACAACATTGAACACCCAAAACTGGAAACAGAAAATGAAAACAACTCAACTGGAGATTTTCTTTGTGATTTGCAGATTGTGTAGTGGCTGAGGACTTCATGAACCCAAACCTCTCCTCCATCATTGTTGAAATTTGTTTTTGTGTTTGCACTAGTGGATCATGGGTGGATTTCAACTTTGCATTGCCTTTAACCAACTTGTCATGGTTGTTTTCCATGGTTGCTAAGTGATTCTCAAGCTTAGATCTCAGCCTTGGGCTCGCATCATATTACATCACCACATCTTCCCCCTAAAAATTCAATAATTCACCTCCAAAACAAATTTACATTGTTGTAGAAAGTGAAAACGATTGGCACCCAATCCACCATGCAGATTTCTTTTGAAATCAAGCTGTGTACAAAAATATAAGCAGCTACAATGTAAAATTGAATCCCTACAATCCCTCGTACCCCTCCTAAAATAGATCAAACACTTACTAGAAAGAATGAATTGGGTAGCCCACTATGTAAATCTAGATCCTTTGAAATTCTGAAGTACAAAATAGCAATTTGCATGCATAATTTTCACACAAGTGATAAGAACAATTGAGAACGGTGGTCAATCTTAGTGAAATAATTATACAAACCCCTTCTTAATGAGACTAATACAAATGCAAAAGAAAAACAGCAACGCTAGGAAACGAAAGAAGTCAGATTTCAATGGAGGCACATAGGCATAAAGACAAATAAGCAAACAGAGGGCGGAGGCTATTTGTTGTTGGGAAAGGAGAAAGATTTTGGACAAATCAAAATTTTGAAAGCAATGCAAATCCATAATTTGGGACAAAAAAATGGTTTGATCCTCTATTCTAACCTTGTCCTCCTCCAACTCCAAGCCTTTTGCACTTGAAACTTTTCTCCCTTTTCACATTCTTTTTGAATCTCCACCAATGTACACTTTTCTCATTAGATCTACCTTCTAAGTGAAAAATTGCAAAATCAAAGTCCACCAATGAACAAGTATGAAAGACAATAATTTTGACATGGTAAAAAAAAAATGGAGGATTTGTACTGCTCATTCCTTGAAACCAAGGTCACCTACTTATCCAACTTGTGATGCAATCTTTTGAGTTGCACAAATCTTTGACATTTGCGTAGGCCTTTCAACATTCTCCTCCTACTTCAAAACATTGATCAGTTGTCCCCATGTGCTTCCATGCAATTTCACAATCGAGCTTCACCTTTTTTTATCTTTTTCTTTAATCACCTTGACCTACCTTTCAAAACAACTATTCAATTGATCCTTGGCATACTTGTAGGAAAGGGGATGATCCAAATACTCAAACCCCATCTCCAATGCTTCTTTTATTATTTTGAGCTCTTTTGATGGTTGCCTTTTTGGATGTCATCAATGGCAAGATCAAGCTTCAAGGTGAAACTTCAAAAGTGTTGTCAACCACTTGTTCTTGCCAAAACCAACTATCCTTCCCTTTGGATTGCAATGGAAATCAGATTTAACATCCTTGCCACAAAAAGAAGCCATTTCCTGAAGGTTAGAAAAATTGTTAGGACTTTCTATACAGAAATTTCATTGCAGTTTTTTTATTATTGAAATTCAGTTGAAAATTGACTACCAAAATTTATTATTAAAAATTGACTACTACAATCTTTTATTTATTTATAGTATCAAAATTTTACTGATAAGATGAAACCTACCAATTAGGATGTCTAGATTGTAAATAAGTTTTGACTTCTACCAATTTAAAAGAGATTATAGGAAATTTGTTATTTTTGTTGGAATGATCATCTGGGATCTAGGTTTTCACTATTAACTTGAATGTATTTAAGTTGAGCTTGGGCATGCTCAACAAAGCTTATTATTTCTTGTTGAATATTTCTCGCTAAAGCAATATAAGTTTTTTTATTATTCTTCTTGAATTATTTTTTTCCACTATAGAATCTTGTATTTGTTTCTTTCAAAGTTGTATTTGCTTTGCAAGTTTGAAGTCTAAATGCTCAATTGTTCTAGTTTATTACCAATTCTAGTTTAAATCTACATTAAAATCAATAGTTTATTGGTACTACCATTTGTAAAATTGTTTTGTAGTGATTGTTTCTCATCACAAAATTGTAGAAATGTGTTTTCACTCTCTACTTAAACTCCTATCTTAACATCATTTCATCACCTTGTCCATTGCTTGATGCATGGCCCTCATTTCACTTTGCCTACAATGTGGATTAGATGAGACAACAATGTTATCTAACTAAACAAATGCATGATTTTGTAGCTAAACTAATGAACTAACCTCCTACCATCTTTTATATGTTTGTAGGAAAAGTGGGGGTTGTTAAATTACCTATTGTAGGAAAATATGTCATTGTATGCATTGGTGTTAGAGTTGTAGGTCAATGTGTTGAACAGATATGCTAGTGTTGATTAAATCCAATGGTCAAATATGGGGAGATCAAAATAGTCGCAAACAACACTTTTAATCACCTAATACAAGTTGCAAAATGGGGTTTTTTACTAGCATGGATAAGTGATGGTTGGAGTGGAAAGCATTAAAGCCCTAGTGCTAACAATTGCAAGTATTAAATAGGTGCAAGTGGTGGGAGTTGTTGATATTGATTAGAAACAACCTACATATGCGGGAATTGAATGGATTGTGTGAGCATTGATGGATATTAATTAGGGGCTACTCTAGCAAAGATTGTGGGTATTGATTGGATGTTGTTAACACTTGTTGGCACATAGTAGGTTGTTGTTATTGTGGGAATAGGTCCAATTGTGGGCACTAGCTAATTCAAAAGCCATTACTAACAAGGTGTGGACCACCCTTTGAGGCCATGAAGATGTAATAGTTTGGGGGTACCATGGTGTTGTAGCAAGAGCTAGAAGGTTTTTAAGGAATTGCAACAAGTGTTAAAGTCCTTTCAACTTGTACTTGTGCACAATTCAAAATATTAAAGGTAAAAGAATTAGATCAAATGAAATGGATAAAGTTTAGTAATTGCAATCAATTTTATGTTCCACACCAACAATTCTAGTCATAGCTTGGTTTGAAGTAGTTGCTTCTGAGCAAGATTCATCTTGGTATGAGAGTGAATGATGTGTAGTCAATTATGGATTGAGTCCATAAGGTCACAAAAAGATTCTACATCATCCACCATTCAAGCTTGAAAGCAATAAGATCCACCTTGAAATTGCAAAATGTAATAAATGAAGTTTATTTGAAACAATAAATGGAGCTTTCATAAGTGGAAAAAACACAATATATCTTTTGAAACACAAAGTGTGAAGGGAAGTCAATAAGTTTAACATTGTGAGTTTTATAATTTTTAATAATTCATCTTTGGGAAAAGGATATGATGTAAAATATGTCATTTTTGAGAACAACTTAGAATAGTCATCATGGTGGATGTTTAGGGAAAGTTGCATGTTCCTTTTGTTTTCCTTTTTATAAAGGGGTGTTAATTTGTAACATTGAGTAAGGAGGCAAGGAAAGGGTGTTAAAGCTTTAAATTTTTTTCTTTTGTCTAGAAGCATTATTTCTTTGGGGAATAAGGGTTTGTTTGAAAGGATGGAACCTTTTTTCTTCCATTCCTCTAAAGGTTCTTTCTCAAAAAAACATGAGATCACTAACAAGGTTTTAAATACATCGAATTAATTTGCATATATAATATTTTAAAAATATTGATTGGTATTGAAAAATGAAAAAGGGGGAAGAAACAAAGAAAACCTAATTATTGCGCGCCCATTTCCAAGTAAAAGAAATGCATAAATTCTTATTAGGTATACTATTTTTAAAAATTATTTTAAAATAGTAAATGTAATAATATGTTGCAATTTGGCATTATACTAAATAATGAAATTAGTGTGCTTAAGAGCTTCTTTCATGTTTTCATTATGATAGGCAAGTATTTTTCAGAATTTTAGCAATTTTTATTTGTAGGTTCCTAGGGGTTCTTTGATGATAGCATGAACAAAAAAACGGGATTTTGTGACAAAAATCCTTTAGGTGCATGTTTATTTTCATTTCCATGTTCTAGATTTCATCCCCTTGACACACATCCTTAGAGAACTAACAACAAAGTTGAACTAACAATTCACAAGCAATGTGAAGATCAAAAGGGATACATATCCTCCATTCAATCCATGTTGATGATAAATGTGATTGTGTTTCATCTAAAGAACAAAGACGAACAAGAAACACATATTGTTCACAATTCATTTGTGATACATAGTACACATAGAAAACAAAGGACTCATAGAAGGGATAATCATGAGACACAAGACAAATAGAACTACACATTAAATATTGAACACCCATAAAGGACACAAGACCACATACACGTAATAGACACCAAATAGCAATCATTAGACATTAGGAAGACACAAAGCATAAGACACACAAAAAACAAAAGCCCCATAATGACACAAAAGACACACCATACACATAGAAAACATACAAGAGACACAAATTATATGACCAATAGACATAAGACATGAAGATGATAGAATGCACACAAAATACACACAATTGACTCATAGATTCTCCATTCATCACCCCTTTATCATTTTGAAAAAACACCTAGCCATCTTTGATGTTGGATGCATAGAAAAGTTTATGCCTTTAAATCATAAAACAATGTTCTTTTCATCATCTTTAGCAATCAACTATGCAATTACATGTGTCTTATGCAACAAGACACAACACACACACAAAAATCTCCATCTTGTTGAACTCCATGATCATTGTTCATCAAGATCATTAACAAAATTACCAAAACCATCAACATGTCTTCAACTATACATCACCATCAATCAGTTACAAACTTTAAACAATTTGCACATTCAAATAAGAACATAACACAAATCAAATACATCAATTGCCAAACATTGTGTATTAAAAGCATTTACAAATTCTTCACATTCCACTTTGTTTTCAATTTAACATTAGCTCCTTCATTAAATCTTATTTTACCTCACATGTAAATAAAAATTTAGTAAATTTGGGTCATGAAAAAATCCTTTATGTTTCAATTTGGATGTGTAAGATGCTTTAAATCTTTTTCTCCAACACAACCATGGCTAGAAACTTGTGTTATTATGTGTGCTATGAGTCAAGGCACATTTGCACCTACCTCCATCACTAGGATAACAATAGCAGCATGTAGCTTTCTTGAAACAAGGTCTTTTAATATGTTTATAGTTATGTCCATGCTATGAAATAAATCTACATTGCCAACATTTGAGCCGACTCCTTAAAACTTTTCAATGATAGTGGGCATCAACAACTTGTAGATTTCCATTAACAAAGGCACCAACAATTGGTAATCATATTTAACACTAAAATCATTCATTCTCATGACCCCCATAATTGGCGATTAAGCACATGGACTTAAATATGGGATCCAACATCAATGACCTTTTTTTAATCTAAAGCATGTAAGAAAAAGGAAAAGGTGAAGGACTTTCAACATTTGTCACTTCCTTGTGCAACACACAAGTTCTTCCAACTCTTACCTTCAAATATGCAAACTATGAAGATGACTTAACATGAAAAGGCTTCACAAATTATATTGATAAAATGTAATGCGGTTCCAATAAAATGTAGAGTATTTCCAAGGAGCCAATGGTCATCACTTTGGTTCAAAACACAACTAACCATGATTGGTGACAAAAATTTTGATAGCACTTCACAAACTACCCAAGTTCTTGGAGAAAGTATGTGACTTTATAATGATACACTTTATTGATTGTAACACAAAACAATAGTGTTTCAAAACATCAATGCATACTTGAAATAACAATATTTGATTTACAAATGTGCAACCTCCACTTTAAAATGAAAACCTATTATATTTGTCATGGCTTTCCAAATTGATTATGGAAAAAAAATTAGTGTAAAAACATGATCAAAATTCAAAACATAAGATGGTGACGCGTTCCCAAATCCCTAGTTAGACCCAAGTTGGGTCTAAGTTACTCTCACAGCGAAATTGTGAGGAACTTAGGGCACGTTCCCATCTCTCAGCACTAGAAGGGGTAAAGGGGCGTGTTGAAGTTCCGGGATCGGACTAGGAAGAGTAGCAAGCTATTCACTTACTCGAACCTACATCAAACCAACCAACAAGTTGGTTAGTTTTAGAGCACTTTTGGTGCTAGGACAAGCCACAGGCAACCTTGGATTCACTTGACTCACCACGACCCGGACTTGGGGGAAGCCACCACCTTCCCCCATATAGTATACTCTGTACCTCTCCACGGCACCCACATCCGAATGGTTTTTTGTCCCATGATTCCCAAAGAGGAATTTCGAAATTATCCCGGTTTGGACTCTCGGGACTTTGCGAGGTCATAATTTTTTGTTCAGACCTTCGATTGGCATGAGGTCTAAAGCAAACTTGTAGCTCTCCTCGAGAGCTTTCCAACGATGTGTCACACTCCACCTGCACGCACCGGGGTCGGGTTGATTCCCAAATTTTAATGGTCGGGAATCAAACTGCTAGTTTGACTCCCGGCCATTTTTTTTGCCATAACTTATGCTTTAAATGTTCAAATGGCCCATGCGAAGCCATTTTCGACATCTACATTTCAATAGCTATCCAATGGTATAAAAAAACCCCAATGTGAGGTGTTTTGGCCCTTGTAATAGAACTCTAAAATTTTGGGAGTCCCAGAGGACTCGCAAGTCCCAATTTTAGGAGTGTGAATTTCATCTTCACACTCCCTCTAAGTAGGGTTACGACAGATGGTATGCAACAAATCACATATGTGGTTTTCATTAACATACTCAAATTTTTGGGCCTCAATTTTGAATCTTTGCACACTCGTCTCTCATTGCTTGATTTTTTCAATCATTTAATACACTTTTAAATGTCAATTTCTGCACTTACTATAATTGTGTAGATTTGTACCCAAGTTACTCTCATTTGTAGGAGCATATTAGTGGACCTTCAATAATACATGCGCAAAGCAAGACCCATGAAATGGCTCTAGCATGGCCAAGCTCTTACAAGATACCATGGAGTTCACAGTAATTGTAGAAGTTTCCAAATTGGACTTTCGTCCTTCACTTATACAAGAATTTTCTGAGTGTAGGATAACTTGTCATGGAATGGTTGCACTTTGGAAGCCATAGTCACACTATTAATTTTAGTAACCACAAACAAACCAACTATCACATGTTTGGGCTCTTAATTGTTTGATAGAAAATTGACGACATCATGCATGCCCTTGCAAACATCCATAATAAAAAATACTTGTGCCAAACAAATATATGGCCAATGCAAGTTGTACATATGTAGCAAGAGTTTTTTCCACTAAGATACACAAAACCTCTTTGAAAAATATTTTCTTCAATAAGAAGATGATTTTGCACAACTTGTACGCCAATTGGTGCAACAAAATAAATTCAACCATCTTCATTAACAAAATAACATTTAATCACATGTACGACAATATTATGTCTTCCAAGAAAAGAAAAGAACCTATGTATCATGGTCTTATTTTAATTGATTTATAGAGGAAAAAAACCTAGCTTGATCACACTTGGGGTAAGATGTGAATGCTTATCAAGTAACAAAGAAGGGGTGAATGTTACATAACAATCAAGGCACCCAAGAAGCATTCGATGGGCTTGAATGAAGGGGTGAGGACAACATAAAATTCACAAAACACACATTCAAAGAATAAAACACATGCACAAATAAGGTTTTTACAAGTTGATTGTAATCTTTGATGCAACAATTGATTCCACACTCTACTTATATCAAGTCTAAAGTGAATTTGGTGTATTCAACAATATGAAAACCCCCCTCCTCTTCCAAGATGCATCCATCTGTTAAATCAACTTTTTGTCAAATATCTTTCAATATATTTTAAATGATGGGTTGCATATGGTTATGATTATTTTAATTGGAATTTTATTGGGTACACAAGCAATGGCAGGTCTAAGAAACTTGAAGAAGCAAGTCCTAAGTCTTTTCCCAAGGGGGACAAAATGTTAAAGTTTTACATTATTCATTTCAAACAAGTTAAAGGTTCATATGTGAAACAACATTTTCCTTCCCACCTTATTATTACCTAATTTTATAATATGCACATATTTAAACCACCCTAATTTTTAAGTAAAAATTGCATCAAATTATTTAAATTTTTAATCTTGATATTGGAAGTTGTGAAGAGTGATGACAATGCAATTGAACATGGTAAGATCATGTGATAATACTAATATTTCTTTAATATGTCACATGTATTTAGAATATCCTCCTTAACCAAGTAATTAGAAGGTGGTAAAGAAAAATTCCCATTTAAAGTGGTTTTTTTTTTCAAAATGATTCATGCTTGTACAAATGGTGTGGAGAAATCCTTCACTTCAGGTTCTTCCTTTTAGTTACTAGTTCATTTATTACCATAAGTCATTAATTGAACTTATTAATATTAGTTCATTTATTAGTATACTACCAATTAATATCTAACTAATTTTGTAAATATGTTATATATTTTTGTTAGGGGGATATGAAGATAAGTTGTGCATAAATAAGGAGTAATTTAATTAGTAACTAGTGAATGACTATTTTTAAATTGGGGTTTGGTGGGAATTTTTGGGACATCTTCTTTCACCCCTTGTTTGTGGATGCATTTTTTTTAATACAATTTTGGAGAGCTTGATCGAAATGTATGTATGTTTGTATATTTTTGGATTTTTGATGCAAGTTTTGAAGGTTTTCATAAAGGAATTGTTGTAAATTATATAATCATTTGTAAAATTCAAAGTATAGTAATTATCACCTGCAAGAACAATACCTATCCATACCAATTGTAAATGTATAGTTCATTTGCATGTAAATATAATTGCTAGAACTTTTGTAAATATGTTTATAGAAGTTGACTAAGAATTAGGAATTATTTTTTCACTAGTTTTTTCTTAAATAACAAGTTTTATCACATACCTTATATTAACTATATATTGACTTTGAAAATAAACATAGTTATATTATATAACCAATTAGATTTTTTTTTAACCCAACAACTAATATATGAAACCTTATATTTGTATTTATGTATTTTGTAAATTCAAATAATAATGTCCCCCCCTCCCACCCCAAGAGACTTTCTCAATTCCACCTCGAATTAATATATGCATATGTACATGGTTAAAAGACTTGAAGAAGGTTTGGTTCTACACCTCAAGCGCACCCCACATTGATGACCATTGCATTTTATTTAATGCCTTCAAAACACAAAAGGTCAATATGGCAAGGCCTTGTAGGTGTATGATGGGAATGGAACTACCTTGATCATTATAGCAAATAATGGCCTACTACCAATGCATTACCCTACACCTTTTCATTGGAAAACATAAATTATTCTCCAACCTAATGATTACATACAAAATAGATCATCCATGTATGAAATTGAATTTTGTTTTTGTGGGAGCTTTCAGATTTAGTATGGTTTTGGTAATATTGATAAAATACATCAAATATATATAAATCTAGTTCTTACATTGAGTGTGAACACATGCAATTTTTCTATATGTTTCCAATGAATATTCATTCCTTGAAATTGTATGTAAAGACAATTTTTTCCAATAAATAAATGCAGATATGAAGGTTGATGGTTGTGTACAAATTGCAACTCCATAAATTTATACATGAGATAAAACTAAATGCAATGTTATTTTTCCAAATATTTGTATTTTGAAAAAAAAATGTTAAAAAATCAAACTTTGCAATGGGAAAACATGTTTTTGCAACTTTTCTTTCAAAATGATCACAAAATAAAAACAATAACCATAGAAAAAGGTAGAAAACCGTGACATGATGTGGTTAGTAATAGGTATATAATACTTTAATAATTTTTTTTCTTTCAATCATTTTTTTGCTAACTTAATACCTTATCAAAGTTGGTTGATTAGGTATATAAATTTAACCAACTCTTTTTGGTTATTTAAAGTTGATTGCATTTTATGAGGCATTCATCAATTAAACATGTGTACAATGACAATTGACAAAAGAAGCACCCATCAAATTGTGAAATATTTTGCTTCCAAACACAATAACACATTTTGGGTTTTGCAACTACCCTTTATGATTATGTATTAATTAGAAATGACATTTGCAACTAGTGACTATTGAGTTGCTAAACCCATGTCATTTCACCCATTTAGTCACAAAGGACATATAGTTGCAAAATCCAATTGTTTTATCAACTAGGATTTTAAAATTTTCTTATAATATTGAAATTTCATATCATCATTGACCTTGGCATGACATGTAAAGTGCATGCCATGTCAACCTAGTCGTTTTACTCAATTAAAAATTACAAAAGACACCTTGATAAATGGATGACATGTATAAAAAATCTATAAACACATGTTCAATTATGAATCATCACACATCAGAAAAAATCAACTTACCCTAGCCTAAGTAGTTAATTTAGCTAAAAGTCAACCTAGCCTATGCTACTTAACCTAGGTTAAGTGGCTTAAGTTAAAAACAAACCCTGGCCTCCTAACTTAGGTAGTCCAAACTAGGCTACTTAACCTAGGTTAAATGGCCTAGCTACCATGTTGTAAGAATAATAACTCGAACCTCCACTATGGGGTTCAAGTTTTCATCAATTGCACTACCACATGTTTTTATACTAAGTTTATTACATACAAAATGATAAAGATTAAAATTTTTAACCTCAAATTAAATTAAGCTCACCTCCATTAACATTGGTCAACTTACCTACTACCTACCAACCTAGCTTAGGTTAACCTAGGCTTTCCTAAATTCATTTAAGATGAGTTAGGTTAACTTAGACTACTTACAAGCTGAGCCTAGGTTAATTTAGACCTTCTTATGTTAAAATTAAATTAACCTAGTCTAGCCTAATTAGGATTATTTTGGTTATAGGTTATACTTAGATTAAACGGGGGTAGACCTAGTTAGGTTAAACTTAAAATAATTTAGGCTAAACCTAGGTTAATTTAGGTTAGACCTACATTAAACTAGGTTAGTCTAGGCTAGACATAGGCTAAGTTAATCTAAATATGGTTAAACATAATTATTTTTGTTAAATATGGTTAAGTAATTTTAAACGTAATTATTTAAATTAAACATGGCTAAACACGTTTAAACACAATCACCAAGGCTAAACATGGTTGAAAATGATTAATGTATAACTAAATTAATGATTTAGGCTAAACATGGCTAAATTAACATAAATGAAATAAAACATAATTTTTATGGTAAACATGGTTAAATGATGATAAATTAAACTATATTTGAATATTTAGGTTATATTTGGCTAAAATTGGAAATTTTAAAATAAAATTCACTATTGAAACAATACATGGTTAAATTTAGTTAAATTGTGATAAAATCATAAATTAGACTAGGTTATTTAAACTAAATTTTGGCTAATAAAATGATTGGTCCTATGTGATTGTAGTTTTTTTTTAGCCATTTTTGTTAGTTGCATAAGTCATAAGGTTGATTACTAGTTGTTAAAGACATTTTTAATCGTTTCCTTAATCATGTTGGACATTGTAGTTGCATTGGACAAGTTGCAAAAGACATGATTTCCTAACACTTTTGATCAATCAATAAATGTAATTTTATTGAAATTAATGTCATAAATCATTATTTGATTACTAGTTGCTAAAGATAATTTTAGTCATTTCCTAAATTGTGTTAGACATTATATAATTGCATAGGACAAGTTTTTAAAAACAGGTTTTAGCATTATGAACACATTTGACCTACCATAAATGCAATTTTATTGAAATTAATGTCATGAATCATAAGGTTGATTATTAGTTGTTAAAAACATTTATAATCATTTATTTAATTGTGTTAGACATTGTAGTTGCATAGGACAAGTCATAAAAGACATGTTTTGACATTATGAACATTTTAAATCAATGAATAAATGTAATTTTATTAAAATTAATGTCACAAATCATGAGATTTACTATTAATTATAACACCTTGTTGAGACATGGCATCATCATTAGAAATTGAATCATTAGTAATTATTATTAGTTGCAAAAGTAAATGGAATTTTTAAATTCCTAATTTTAAATCATTCAAATATACATATATATATCCAAAATTGAATAAGTTATCATATTGACTATAGTCACAAAACCATGATGCTACATCACAAAACCCAAGATGTGTTATTATGAAAATAGATTTTAATACGTTTGACATGGTATAATGTAATTGAATATTGGAATTTTTTTGCTTGCTTAAATAATCCAAAGCATGTCAAATAAATTGAAATAACCAAATGGGACCTTGTTCTTTATAATTTGGACCATTGTTTATTTTAACTGCCTTGTATCAATTTACACCTATGGTCATAGGGTTCAATCTCTTATTTAATATATTTACTAATATGATAAATCACTTTCATTAAAAGAAAATTTATATTCACTATAAGAAATCTTGTCCTTTGTAAACAATAAATCAATGATTAAATGTCCTAAATGACTAATAATTGACTATAGTAATACGATATTACTTCAAATCCAACATGTAAAAAATTGTAATCATAAATTAGTGGTACATTTGACTAGTAGATAATGATGTGGTACCAGGAAGGATGACATTTTTTTTAATTACAAGTTTTCATCCATATGGCATCCATGATTGATGACAAAATGATGTGGATGTTCAAAATATCATATGAAAATGTGATTGGGATAAAATCATTTCAAATGTAATTAAAAAATGATTATGCAAATGACGTGGACAAAATGATGTGTCATTACATATATAATGTGATCATAAAATTATTTTACAATGATTCAAAAATTACTATTAATGTGAGTTCACACATAAGCAATTATGACATGTAAGGAACTGATTTCAACTAATATTATACATACAAGTAATATAAAAACTTTACTTATATTTTTTTGAATATACTTGAATTTGATTCATTTAAAAATATTTTATATGAGTAAATTGAATAAAATTATTCAATATTAATTAATATTTAAAAAATATATGTTAATTAAATATATAAATCAACTTAATATGACTAATATAGTAATAATTATTATTATTATATACATATATTATAATTTATTTATGATCCATTTACAAATATTTTACGTGGATAAATTTTATGTACTCATATGTCTAAATTAAAAGTTATTAATATAAGTATGATATATATTGGGAATATATATATATATATATTCATAAATCAAATGAAGGTTTGAAATATGAAATATATATTTTATTTAATTTTGTACTGCCCACAAATCATGTGTTTGAATTTCTTTTTTCAAATAATGGTCATTGAAATGTTATTCAATAACAAAATTCAAATTTTTTTCTTTTGAAATAATTCAAAATTTTAAATACATAATAATAATAATAATAATTTTGGTACATTATTGAAGGAAATTTATGAATAAGTTTTTCATTTTTTCATTTGGACAATTTATCAATAAGATATGAATCATCAAATTTGAGGTTGTGTGTAATGTTTAAATGAAGTATGGTTTACATAAAATAAACATTATATTGTTTACACAACAAGTGGGGTGGCTTGGTGATAAAGGAATCAAATTCCATCCTTGGGGTCCAAAGATCAAACTTCACAAATGACATTGTTGCGGTCAACAATGAACTATTGACCAAATATTCCATACCTAATTAGACTACCTAGGTTAGGTGCCTACCTATGTAGATTAAGTGGTTTACTTTGCCATTTAAATTAAATTTTAACCTAGCTTAGGTGATGACACATGTCAATAATTCATATGATGAAAAATAATAAACAACAATTACACAATGATTAAACTATGACTAATGATTTCACAAATGTCCTAAATGACTATTGTCTTCAACAATTCATCCGTAATGACTTTAGGGTCATTAATCATTGTAGTCCTTTATGACTAGAATACCAGTCATAAACTCAGTCATATATTTGAAGATTTTTTTTAATGATTTTGCAACTATTGTCTGTAACTAAATTTAGTTACATGCAACACATGCAATTGATTTTTTTCCTTAATTACATAAGACAAATAACACATGACATCTAGTTGCATGCAACATATTGTACATATAATGTATATATAATATGCTTATACATTTTCATCCATTCATATTCTTAAAGCAAGTTGCATATGTGACTAAGTGACAAATTTTTTGTGATGTGTGTCCATTTTTTAAGCCAATCATTTAATGACACATGGTATTAAAAGTCCATTTTTGCATTTAATTTTTTAATTAATTAATAAAATCTAAATATCTAATTTAATGTTATAAGATGTTGACATGTGGCACCCGGGTAGATAGGTAGATAAATAAACTTAGATAGGTGGGTAGGTAGGCCTATGTTAGGTAGAAAGTTTACTAAGTATGTATGTAAACATGTGCGCTTAGGTAAGTAGGTAGGTTAAAATAAATTTCTAAATTTTTTTTGGGTTTGAACCTTTTTGATTAGTTCATCCCAATTGGTAATTGTTTATTGAACTAATGCACTTAAAAGTTAAATAATTTACAAATTTCAAAATTATGACAAACAATATGGGATAAAAATTGTAGTTGCATTTTAGTTGCAACTTAGGATGCAACAAAAGTAAATAGGTAAGTAGATATAGGGTAACTACTTAACCTAGCTAGGTAGGTAGGTAGGTATGTAGGTAGGTAGGTAGATAGGCCTCAATTACTTACTTACTTAAGTTTACCTACTTAACCTAAGTAGTAATTAGATAAGTAGATAAATATACCTATGTATAAAGTAGTTGGTAAACCTAGGCTACCTACTTAGCTTAGGTAGTAGGTAGGATGTAGGAAGGTAGGCCTACATAAGTAAGCCTAAATTACCTACCTAGTCAAAGTAATAGCTAGTTAACTTGGTATATCAACTAACATATGATGTTTAATTTGATCAAAAACCATTGGTCATTTTGTCAAACTTGATTCAATATCCCAGTTGGCTAAAACACATTGGCCATTTTGACCAAGGTGTCCAATTTTTTAATCAACTTGGTTAGATTTTCAATTTAGTCCATAATCAAATAGGTAATTTTAATGAAGTTTATTATTTAAAAAAATACACATGTCATTTAGGCCCTAGGCCTCTTGTAAAAATAGACATGTTCATTAGTCAAATATAACTTGGATAATTTTAAAAACCATGAATTGTAGTAGTGTTGAAAGGTAATGTGATTGCTTAAAGTGCCATGATTATGGGAGAGGTGCAATGTGAACAACTACAAAGTGAAATGCAATTCTTTCAACAATTTATGCAAGATGAAGGGGTGGAGCTAGATGATACCTTCATTTTACTAATTTCCTAAATGCATGTCTAGCTACAATGGCATTTGAAAGTGGAGGCATGTTCATGAACATATTGTGGGAAAATGATTGTGAACTTGATGTCTTTGTGGCCAATAGCCTTTATCACATATATGCCAATGTGAAAGCTTGGAGGTTTCTTGGAACACGTTCAATGGTGATGCCTATATGTGATGTGGTATCGTGGAATGTCTTGATTTTGGGACTTGTGACAATGGGCAAGTCAAAAAGCCATGTAATAGTTTCAACAAATGTGATAATGGGTTAATGTTTTTCAACTCCAATTCCTTTTTTCTATTGTTGAACATTTTACACTCAAATCCCATATGATCAACATTTACCACAACTAAAATCCTAAAATAATTATAAAGTGGGAAAAAAAAAACATTTCGAAATCATGTGTTGGACACAAATTTTGTCTATTAAAGTTGTTGCAACTAGAATGAAAATTTTGCACTTTGAATATCAATATCGATGTTGCTTCCCATTTTAATGTATAAACTTCCATCTTGTTGATTTACTTTCATTAACAATAATCCAACTAACAGTCTTTCATCAAAAGATGGATCATATGCTCTTAGATAGATGGATAGATAGATAGATAGATTTGTTTTCAAATCATTTGTGCTAACAATTTGTGATTATGTACATGTGAATTTCAAAATTGACATTTTCAAATATGCTACATTTAAAATGCACAAATATTTATATTATACTTCCAAGTTTTGTGATATACATTGACATGTTAAAATCATTTGTCAATATAAATATTAAATTGAATGTTGAAATCATCTATGGTCATGCAAGTGACAATGAAAAATCACATGCAAATAAGCTACATTTTCAAATGCACATATATTTTCATCATACTTCCAATTTTTGACATATAATGACATTTTGAAATCATCTATGAATATACCAAAATTGAATACCAAAATCATCTATGGATATACAAATGAGATTGAATGTTGAAATCATCTATGATCATGGCATGTGACAATGAAAAGTGACAATCTTAAATATTCATTGACATTACCAAATGTTATATTGAGTTTAAAAATATGGCGACGGGGGCATATATGGACTCTTTGGAATCTGTTTACACAATTATTTGTTCTTGCACCATTGCATGTAAGAATATGGTTACTGAAATCTGCTTTCGTGACTAAAAAAAAAATTCCTATGATCTGATGATAATCATCTTGAATATTCATATTGAATCTTTCCATACGTTGGCCATGATATTATGCTCCCAACATCATTGTAATCATTTCATAACAATACAATAATAGTCTATTCAGTATCTCTTGTCAATATTAATGATGGATGCCATAACCTTAAAGTATATCCTATCATTTTTTTTTCTAGCAAATTTTTAAAATATTTCAACAAATGAATTGGGAATTCTTTGGAATTCTTTTTTCTAGTGTAATTTCGACTATTTAAAAAATATTTTGTAAAATTTTGCCAAAATTTTGATTTGAAAAAAAAAAAGAAAAAAGAAAAAAAAAAGTATCCTGTGTGGCAATGCAAAGTATGGGGGAGATATGATATGGGCATCCATGAAAGTGTGTTCTAAGAATTGATTGTGCACATGTAGGATAAGAAGATGGATTAGAGTAGAAAACACAATAAATAATACAGTAACCTATGGTCAGTTTCCATATTGACAAAATGAATAATTTAATTATTTTCCAAGAAATAATTCGTTTCTAAAATTTGAAACTATTGAAATTTTCATGATCTATTATGATATTGTCACATGAGTAGTGAAAATATTCAGAGCATAGTAGCCTACGATAATTATGATGATTTTCGACATGTGAACTTCATATTTTCACCAAAATTCATTTCACTATTTTGACGATTATTTAATGACGAAACTGACCTTAAGGTATGGTAACCAATGGTATGGCATGTTACAATTGACAACAACCCACAATTTTGATAATGAATCCAATGTACTCAAAGTAAAACGTTTGGAGAGAAGGGATAAGTGCAAGCAAGCACATATTGCAAACATATTTGGACAATGAGAATACATTAAAGCAAACCATTATTCCAAACAATGATTTTTTGGGATGGAGAATTTTTGCTATTTAAAAATTAGAAAAAATGGGGAAAATGGGGAAATTATTATTTTTGGAGCAAAAGTTAGCCACTTGTTGAAATCCAGAAATTGAAATTCAAAATTCAAAAAAAAGGGGGAAAAAAAGATTCCCAATGGAGCAAATTACAGATTATTTAAATCAATTTTTAAAAAAAAGACAACACATAGATATGGGCGCACTTCAAGATTGGAGATTGGATAGGCACAAACATTTATAACAAATTAAAATTGAAGATTTTATACGTAGGAAGGTTTACAACTAAATAAAAAAAACCAATCAAATATTTGTAAGGTTCAACTTGGGCACTTAAAGAACCTAAGAACCTAAACCTAGATTCAAGATTAATTTTTCAAAGGTTAATTTTTTTGTTCCAATTATAACAAAATGGTTAGGTTTATATGTGGCAGGTTGTCCACAAGGTTGATGTTGTTAAGGGCATGAGAACAAGGGCAGGTCTTGCAAGTATGAAAAGAAAAATTAGGTCAGGTTTTTATGTTTGCTTACAAATACCTCCATACTTTGGTTGATTGAAGCACATCCCTATACCCAAGTGGGTGGCAGGTGCACATGAGATTAGTGAGCTCATCCTCGGTCATGTCCAGTGTTGGGAGGTTATTAGAAATGGCACCAAATATGCATGTTTGGCTCAGGAAAATAGTTTTTTTGCCTCAGCACAGTTGGAGAGTTTGTGGTAGCTGGTCACACGCGCAGCAAAGGTGTGCAAGCTGCCGAAATCGGTGTACTAAATATGATATGACTGGTGCTCACTGTTTATGATTGGCCTATCATGATGATTGGTCCAAGTGGGGTTGCTATTAGTATAGTTCCTTACATGTTTGCATACTGAGCACTGCTGGGGATGCTGTTACACATTGACTGTTAATTCACTCAAGATAACTAGGAAAACAAATTCAGACCATCCAATCTAGCAATCCTATTAGCTTGCAAAATAAAATAAAATCTTCAAGCTTACACACAACCTATTCTGCTGAACATTAGAAGTTATGGTCCCTTTTAGCATTTCCATTGGTTCTTTAAATTCTCACAAACTTACCAAACCTTATTACACACTTAATTATTAACTCGTGCAAGGTACCTAAGAAAAGAAAATTCAAACCACCAAATTTAACAATTTTTTTAATTTTTTAAAAATTTCACATTTGATCCAACCCTTATTTTGTACCTAGTTGATTTGGTCACCCCCTCATTGTTGTTATCCATAAAACTTCAACTTTTTTTGAAACGATAATAAAACTTAGCATGAAATTGTTGAGATTAGCATTTAATGTGCTTGTGAAGGGTGTGGTAGTAGCCTCTTTTGCTTGTCTGCTTCTTTGTTGTTATTCATAAAGTTTCAAAATAATTAACAAAATAGCAAAATTTAACATGAGATTGTTAAAATTAGCATCTAATGTGCCTGTGAAGGCTATGCTAGTAGCATTATTTTGTTTGTTTGCTTCAAGATTTGCCTCAAGCTACATAAGCCTTTTCAGCATCCTATATTAGTACATTAATAATGATGATGAATTGAAAGATTGTGATTGTGCTCAATGCTCATGATCATTTTTTAAACTTTCAAGTTGAGGACAAATTTCCTCGGCTTGAATCTGGTTACCATTTTGTCAAATTGAATATCATAATATCTTGCTTAGTTTGGCACAAGGTGTTTAATAGTTAAATTTTTTAATTAATTATGTTCAATAGTGAAAATAATAATATTTTACAATTTGACATTACACTAAATAATGAAATTATTGTGCTTGAGTGTTTCATTTAGATTTTTGGCATGGCATTTTTTTTTTTTTGGACAATTCCTAAAATTAATTAATTTGTGCCTAACCAACCTAGGTACTATCATATACCTTGAGTTGCAAATCATATTTAGGAATCAAAATTCATATAGCTATTCATAAACATCGACATAAAATTTTCAGTGTATTTACTTTTCTCCTATATAAAATATTTGAAGACCAAATAAACCATAGAGGTATGTTTCCAAGTCTTTGAAAGTTGAAGTGCTCTATTGCAGCTACAATTACTAATTTCTTTTGTAAATGTGTTTTTTGGTCAATGGCAAAATGGATGGACAAACAACAATGAGGGAGGACACACAATGGCAAGTCCTTTTTGTCCTATGGGAACGAAGAACAAACTTCTTTCTTGTATGAAATAGTTGAAAACCAAAAAATCCTTAGGCATTTTTTCCAAGCTTTGAAAGTTGGAGCTTTAAATGGTTGTTTTTTTCTTGTTAATGGTGAAGGGGATAGACAACCAACAATGCAACAACATGTTTTGAAAAAGACACACCATGACAAATCCTTTTACCTTATGAGGACAAAATACAAATTTTTGAAGCTTAGTGGGATGTCAATGTGATAATATGGAAATTTCAAAAGTTGTCTTCAATCATTCCAGCCAAGCTAAGAAGAAGGTTTTAAAAAATAATGATGATAATCTCAGTTGAAATGCATGCAAAATTTGAAAGCATCAAGGATGCCATAAACACCAACTTCATATGAGGATCCAAGTTGGTGGCCTTCTCACCATCGAACAATAACATGTTGAGTTATGCAGCCAAGAACATGAAGCCACACTAGCAAAGGTTTATGAACTTAGGTCTCTTAAATGTTTATTTGGTGTTGACATAGTATCCAACATGGATAAAATGGGGTCAATTAATTTTTTAGAATGTGAGAACTTATAAGCTTTTGATTACCTAGTGGGAAGACATGTTTGGTCCATTACATTGCCCTTGTATAATTATTTGTAGGGAGAAACTAAGAACCATATGGGTCAAAAGGTAGTCATGTTTATCACAAATGTGGCAACATTGATTCCTATAATAAAGGTGTTGTGTATGGATATGAAGGTTTTGAAATTGATTGGGTTGTTTTCTAATTCATTTGTAAACTTAATTCAAGTTTTTAATTTTAGATTTTGGATACATTTATGGAAGACATTCATGTGTGTTTGAATCTTGAGGAGTGCCCAAAAATAATGAAAAATTTCACAACCCATTATCATAATGTTTATTATGATAACCTTTCCTTTCACAAAGGCCTTAAAGGCTTCATGGTCCATATAGGAAATCCTTTAGTCATGGCATTTGGGGAATCTATTTGGGGTGGTAAATTTATAAATGAGTTTCACAAAAGGTAATATCTTGATCATCATATTTGCCTATGACAATATTGAAAAAGATATATGATAAATGACATCCATGGTTTTGTCTTATGTATGTATTTATTTTTTAGTGACAAGATTGAAATATGTTGGTCATTGCAATTTAATGCATGAGTGGCCTTTCATTTTTTCTTGGCAAATGCAAGGTCAAATACAAATGGTTTTCATTTCTTCATAAATACAATTACAACACCATGGCTAAATAACATGCATATTGTGTTTGATAGAGTGTGTTAAAAGCATGGATTTTTTCAAAGTGAACTTAAAACCATATTGTTTTTATCTAAAGACCTAAAATGTTGGGTTTTAAGTATCTTGCAATTCATAGCTAGGTTTTGTTTTTATTTCATGTTTTATATATTTGCATGGACTTTTCTACTTTAAGGGCCATTGCTATGTGTTATGGATCCAAGGTGATCAATAGAGGTTTGCAATCAAATTCAATATTTTTCCTAATTGAAAATTGAAGACATGATCACCAATTGCTTCTTGTAGGGATTGAGAAGGTGAAAACATATAAAATGAAAAGCCTTACACTAAGTGAAGATTTTGAATGTTATTGCATTGTGTATAACCTTAACAATGGTTTTCATTAATAGAAGTGTGCCCAACAACTAGATTTTTAAAAAAGTTTGTTAAATGTGTGTTTTCAAAATCTCATATCTTATCTATTGCATGTAGCTAAAAGATAATGATTCAAGAGCTTTAGAAGGTACTAAAATTGAGCAAGTGCAACACATGAAGGAATAGGAAAATGTAGAAGGTAGCTTGAGAAAAGAGTTAAAAAGGGTTCATAATCAACCTTTATAAGAGCTAAATTGTCATAAAGAAGCAACTTCCTCCATGTAAAGCCAACAAGAAGATTTGTTAATACTTTTTAATGCTCAATTCTCCTTTCTTGACCTTCAACATACCAATTGTTGCATGTTGTTAACAATGAATCATTATGTCTTGAGAATACCATGAAATCTAAATGAAGTTTTTTTGGCTAGACCAAGATTATTATTCACAAGTAAATGAAAATTATCATTTGGAATGCATTTGTAATCTAGGAATTCCAATCTTGGCAAGTTTAGTTGCTTCTAAATGTGTAGGATGTAGAGAAGGAACATTAATTTGTTTATGAAAACTTGCAAATGAAGTTGGCACATATTATGTGTATGCGTTTGCCACATGTACATAATGAAGGATCTTTATTGTGAATAAAATATTAAGTCTTAGATAGAGAATCTTCAATTCCATTTAGTTGCATCCACTTTGCCCTAGTATGATGCTCAATTTAGGTACTTTAAATTAACATATAGTTCCATTTTCCATAGATAAAAATACAATCTTCTAAATGTCTATGGGGAGTTGGGAATTAAAAACAAAGAACTATCTAAAATTCATTGCAATGTTATTTTCAACTTTGTTTATGTGTTTCAAGAAAGATTATTGTTTAAATTGTTGAATGTGAGAAACAACAATTTGAGGCTCAACTTTTAAAAGAGAAAAATTCCAAGAAAATCCATTGAAGGTGAGCAACCATGAAAGGGTTTAATGCTCCAAGGTCATCCTTCAAGGATTGAAAAAGCTTTCCATTTCTTCATAGTTAATGACCTTGAAGAATCCAAAGTTCTACTTCTTTTACATGTTTAGAAGATTGGAATAATTACATTGTTTTCCTTTGAACTTTCCATTATGTTAGGAAAATGATCTTTCATAATTTGTGTTTGAGTGGCCTAAAGTTGCATGAATGAACATTCCATCATACTAATGAGGTTATGTTTGATGATGGAGGTTGTAGATGAGCTTCAAAGGAAGTTGTAACAAGTTAGAAAAAAACTAGAAGGTGAGAAGATAGTAAGGAATGAATAATGTTTGACAATACATAGTTCCTAAAACCTTTAATAATGAATATTAATGTACTAATTAAGATGTTGGCCAAATGGTTGTTTTATGAAATGAACTATTATAGAGTTTTATTTTGCAATTTCATAAATATTCTTTTTGATTTTTTTACAATTGGTGTTAACACACTTCCATACTTGAGACTTGGTGAAACATGAATGAATTAAACAAAACATATAATAATCAAAATATGTGTAGTTGTCATTTTTAACCAATTTCATATTCCCATGCTTTTTACATTAAAGGTTGGAAGTGTGATTATTATAAAAATGTTTTTTTTTGGTTGTATTGTTGTGATTGGTGAATGAATAATTGTCCATGCTTGGAAGTCTTGGGCATGATTACAATACAAAAGATTGCATGTAACTACTAAATTGTATTATTTGATTTTACATGTACGTTAGTTTAGGGTAATTGAGAGCCTTGTTATCCTTGTGTAGAGGATATAACATCTACAAGGGCTTGAGGCATCACATTCATTACCTATGTGACTTGTGACAACACATGATTATGACACAACCAAATTTGCTACTTAAGCAATCACATGATTCTTATGTGGTTGACATGTTTTTTTTACTGTGATCCATAGGTGTTGGATGAAACACAAACAAGAGAATATTGCAAGATGCCTTAATGAAGCCATGTAATGACAATTGATGTTTTCACATTACATGTTTGCAAATTTGAAGAGATTAAATTTATATCATTATGCATGTTTTAGTGTTCATTGATATCGATGTAATGATGTGAAAGAAACAATGTTGAAAAAGGTATTGAACATGGATGAAATATCAACATATGAATGTTCATTAGTATCAATGTAATGATGCAAAAGAAACAACATTGAATAAGGTAATGAACATGGATGAAATTTCAACATATGTGGAGTATAAGATGTATCCACATCATGGCAATGGTCATGACATCATCGAAAGATTGTTGTTTCTATCTTGTGTTAGAATTTCCACAATGTCAAGTTTGTTTGCATTTGCAAAGGTCGATTACACCAACCCATGGATCTTATTATTTATGCCCAACAAATATTTCCATTGCTTTTTAACAAAGTGTAGTACTTACCAATATAAAACATTAACTTACAAATATTCACTTACATTTCCATGCTAGATAATTTGAAATATATACTTCTTGTTATCAAAAGTTAAAGAAAATCACAATTGCACTTTGAAAACAAAGAGGAATATTTTTTAGTAAGAAATCAAGATCAAAATGTTTAAAATGTTTGTTTGATGAATTTTTCAACAACATTTGAAAATTGGTGAATTGAAAGATGGGAATGAAGTGTTTGATCTAAAACATTTTAGAAAGTTTGATAGTTTGATTTACAAAAAAATTGAGCTTGTGTCTTGTTTCAAAAACAATAAATGATGTGATGATGATGTTAGTGATATTGGGTCGCAAAGATCATCGTCACTAAATGGTTGATACCCATGGTCACATGACTTTGTTGAAAAGATACACAATGAATAAGCTATATAACCTATGGAGTTGATAAATCAATTTTAAACATTGAGCTCTTTTATATTGAGTTTGTAAACAAACAATTTCAAACTCTAAAAATACAAAGTTTTTAAAAATAGAGTTTTCAAATTTTCAATATTTAAATTGAGTTCATTCAATTTGGGTTTTAAGTTGAGATTTCAAATTCTAGTAACAAGAAGTTCAAAATTGGTATAGGGAAAGTGTTTTGTGTAGCCTTCTAAAATCAATAATTCCAGAAAAAAAATATTAAGATGGTTATACTTATTTGGTGGCTTTCTTGGTCACATTTTTTTAGAAAGAGCTTTCTTTTTTTACACATAATCTTCTTGGATTCCTTGCCTTCCATGGCAACTCTTTTCAATTTTTTTCTCACGATGCTATGTGATTGGAAATTTTAGCTTTGGCTGGATAATGCTTTTGTACTTAGGATTTTGGAAGACTTATGATTATGTCATGCATCTTGTTTATGCCATCTATTTCCTCTTTTTGTCAAATTGTAACCATGAAAAATATATCCATTTTATTCTATTAGTGGTGATTCACAAATTTAGTATTGTTGGATAGTTTGTACTTGCCTAAGTTATTGGTCACATTTTATGTGCATCTGAAGTTTTTTTTTTTTCCTCTTGATTTGTAATCTGCTCTTTGATTGGATTCATTAGGCATTTGGTAGCAAGTTCTTTTGTGGTGGATGGATTGCTACTTCCTGGAGCCATGGTGAGCTTGGTTAAAAGCAAGGGTCCATGAGCATGTTTGATACACTATTCAAAGTGCTGGTTCTTTTTAGAAAGAGACTTTACTTTGAAGGATGGATGTATCGAAATTTGCAAAGTTGGGGACAATGAAACAATGGCACCACCAATGCTACTGGTTGTGCTTGATTTGAATTGTCTTGTCCATTTGGTTTGATACTAGAAAGCTGCATCGGTTATGAGACCAGCCTCAGCAAGGCCACTCAAGACTCCATTTTGTATTTCAAATTGCGTAACCATATCACATGGTTTCGTCATATGTAATTAGTGTGGCCTGTGCCTTGTTGGCCCAAGTGTTACCACGTCCTCAACTGATTTTTCCTTCCAAAACCTGGTTTTTTGGAACTTATTTGAATTTTCAGCTGTAGAAATCACTTAAAAATCAATATCTCCCACATTCTGAATCCAAATCTTACCAAATAAATTCCATTAAATCCTGCTCATCAAGATATTTTCAATAACATCAAAGGCACATTCCAATTCCTTAGAAAATTTCAGCTATGCTTTATTTAATTTTCAGTGAAGAAATCATTCAATATTCAAGAACTTTTGCACCAGAAGTCCAAATGCCATGGAACCAAGCCCATGCACCCCTCCTCATGAAGACACCGAGAACACAATCTGAAGCAGCTGGGTTTGGTGGATCTCATACCTACAAAACAAAACAAACTACCTTCCTTCATAGATGAGAGGAGACGAATTATCAAGTATAGTTGAGGCACGAATGTGTCAAGATTATTTCAGTAATTTTGCTCCTCTCACCAATTATCGGGCATAATGGGTTTCTGGAAAAAAAGTTGAACTAGGTAGGAAAGAAATTAAAAATTAGAGGAGAGAAGGGAGAAAATTATCTGTTACAACCCCCTTCCTCTAGTTCAATGAGCAAGTGACACATTGAAAAATGCAGTCCAGAAACCAATTACGATTTCCTCAAAATTCACCCTCCAATAAAGGGTAGACACATTACGCAATGAACTGTTTGTTAAGGACAGCTTTATGAGATTCCTACCTATCCAATTCCTTCCTTGCCTCCCCCGCTATGTCCCACCAGAAGGGGCTGCACACACTGAGAATATTTGGGATCTTCATGTTTTCAATGTGTTTCATATGGTTATCAACATGTTCTCAATGTGTGCCCCAAGTTGTTCACAATAGAAATAATCAGTAAAAACTGACCATTTTACGTCGGGTTATTTGATTTTGGAGAACCTTGGTCTGTGAATCTTAAGAACCTCCCTGATAACCACCAGGGTTGATTCTAATAAGTGCTTGACACTGGTTGAAATAATGGAAAGCAAGTTCTGGCCTCAGAAGGAATGTCAGGGAAAAAAAAAATTTTGAAATCTATCTTAGGGAAGGCTTATTCCATGATTAGGGTTTTGGGCAGGGATTGAAGGGCTACCCCATGCCCTCTAACGAAATGAAGAACTTGGTACCATCCGGGTACCTGACGGATATCACAGGAAGGAAAAAAAAAAAAAAAAACAAGCACTGATCTTTTACACGCTGGGGGGTGGGCTTTACCGAAATCAGGCCTGTGCTCAGATCCGCCTCACGAGGTTCTTATAGCCATAAAGCCCACCCCCTTGGGCTTTACACTACACTCAACTAATCACAGTGTCCTATTCATGGGTTGGGGGGGCCGGGGACATGGGCAACTGTACACTTTTGACTTTCCACTTGGACAGTCGACTTTCCATGCAAGCTTTTTCTTTTTTGGTTGGCGGGGGCGGGTGGTCAAAGGAGAGAGTTCTCAAGTTCCTGACATCTTCCTCAAAGAGTTCCCAAGAGCACCTCACTTTTATTCCATATGCTTTGACAAAAAATTTGTCCTCAATTCATCTATACAAGTGGGCCAAACGGGAGGAATTCTACACTTCAAAATACAACATTCTATTTTGAGGACCCTTCATAACATCATTTTATTTGAGTGATAGGCTAATCAAATTGGCTCATTGCAAAAAAAAAGTTGAAGTTGGGAGGCATGTCATCTAGCTAATGCAAAGCAAAATGGGTATTTGGACACTATGTTGTGTCCCGAAATTTGTGCCCCTACCAGTAGCCCACGCCAAAAATGGTGACAAACAGTTTTAGAAATAAAAGTTTTATGCTCAACATGCACCCACCCTGGGCCCTGTTTTTTCCTTTTTGGGGTGGGGTGGGGGCAGTTATTTTTTGTATTTCTTCCTTGTTCCCATTGTGTCCCCAACGTGTTCTCATGGTGTTCCCCCAATTTGTTCCTTAAGGCGTTCCCAATAGCACCTCAATTTTATCCCATATGGTTTGCCCAAAGTTCAACTCTCGTGTATATAAACTGAAAAGGCAGGCTGTAGATGAATACATTTGTTTTTGTTTTGCAACTGGTGATCTGAAGAGGTGCTTTCACTGGGAAGTGTTCAATGTTCCAAAAAAATTGCTGATGGGCCAATGATCATGGCTCATTTTTTATTTTAAAAAATGAACACACCCATGTACTAATTAATACGAATCACAATAAGTACCCCTGTTTATAATGGGGGTATTAACCCAGGCCAAAAATGGTGATGGGCCAAACAAATTGGCCTATTTCAAAAAAAAAAAAAAAAAAAAAAGTTGGACTTGTGAAGCACCCCAACTAATCTTATATATTAAGGCTACAGTGTCTGTCTGTCTGTCCGGGCAGTTTTCAGGCACTGCCCAGACCTTTGTTTTTTTTGTTTTTGATGGGTTTTGTTTTCTGTGTCAGTTAAACTGCCCGGACCTTTGTTTTTTTTTGATGGGTTTTGTTTTCTGTGTTAGTTAAACTGTCCGAACCTTTTTTTTTTTTTTTTTTTTTTTTGTTTTTTTTTTTTTTTTTTTTTTTATTTTTTTTTTTTTTTTTTTTTTTTTT
>Ga0116231_10002158_pt1 | contig 41152 bp, 18 predicted proteins | sample S1TSphgellanicum_2_FD_89695 | JGI IMG/M metagenome (GOLD analysis project Ga0116231, IMG submission 89695) | Host-associated microbial communities from peat moss isolated from Minnesota, USA - S1T2_Fd - Sphagnum magellanicum MG | ecosystem: Host-associated > Plants > Peat moss > Unclassified... | reverse complement strand
GAACTTCAAGCTGCAACCGTGGATCTGGACTTCAAACCCTAAATCTAGGGTTTGAAGAAGAAGAAGAAGAAGAAGAAGAAGGTGGTTGGGACATGGTTAGGGAACCTGAAGCTACACACACCAACGACATCTGCAAATGTGACCCTTGTGTTTGGCTCCATCTGAAACTTCGCCTTGGATTTGCCAAAAGCCAAAGGGTTTCCAGGACCGATCGATGGTGTGTTTCTCCGCCACCTGCGGGTTCTGCCATAGAAAAGGCCGGTTCTGCCATAGAATTGTCATGTCACAGACAAACAAGCGAATTAATATATAAGATTTAACATCACGATTTCTTGCAACGGACATATGATTTAGTGCTACTACTTGATGGTTTCACTTTGGATGTCATTTTGGATCCAAGATGCATGTCACAAATGGTGTGACATGATGATTGACCACTTCTCATGACTTCACAACTTGTTCCCATGTTGACAAATGGGAACATGTTGTAAAGCTCATACCCACACCATTCAAATTTTGGCCTATCAAAGGCCATTAGATATGAAGTTTGTGGTCAAGTCATTGATTTGAATTGTCTCACCTGAATCATTCACCTAAGATTAATCAAGCAACATTGATTGTTCAATTCCCACCTACCCACCCTACATTTTCATTTTTATCACCTCCCACATTTCATTTTGGTATAAGCACATTCATGCAAAAGGGGGTGACATGGTATTCATGTTATAGTTGATGATCCTAAATGGGCCAAACATCCATGGCAACATTGGGATTTTACACAAAGGGAATTCGTGATGGATGTCATGATGGTTTATTGTTTGGAGTGGGGGGAATACAAGTACAATGCATTTTTGGCATGCAAGATTTTAAACTTGTTTGAATAAATTGAAGGGATTTCATATGCACATGGTCCAATGGGGGCTTCATGTGGGGATGTTCCCATATTAACCTTGTAACAATTGCATAGTGCATCTTCAATTTCAAGCACTGGGGATGAATCACCATCTAAGCCTAAGGAACTAATAATTGCAAAAACATGTGAATTGAAAATTGGTCACATGGTAAATTGTAATAGGAGGTGAGGCACACAAGATGCAGTAATTATTACAAAATTATGTTCATTATTTTGTTTTTAGCCTCAAAAAGTTAGGCAATTTCAAGGGGCAATAAGTACTCGTCATCTTGAATGATGATACCGTTATTTTCAAATAATTATATAGGTTGAATGACATGAGTTTCATTTTGGTGAAAACTTGGAAGCAAGGTTGGTGGCAAGTTTTCCAAATGGGAATATGCATTAGCCACAATTATGTTTACCAATAAATACATTTTTGGTAATTGCACTAAATGTTGAATGTGTGAAGATTATAAACCTATTAATAAGCATACATGATCTAGCAAATATGCCATGTTATTGCATGAGGAGACTTTTGATTCTATTGGCCAAACTAAAGTGTTTAGCACTTTGGATCTATAATTTGAATATCACTTTATAAAGGTGACAAACTAAAGATTGCATTTTGAAGCATTGACCAAAATGGGAAGGATTGTTTATATCAATGGAAGTCCCTACCATTTGGGTTTAAAAATGCACTTGCAAAATTCCAAAGGGTGATGGATTGGGTTTTGACAAACTTGGATTTTGCCAAATGTTACATTGATGACATCGTTGTGTTTAGTTCTGCTTGTAGACAGGAGCATGGTCATCACACCCAAGAAAATGGAGGTTTTTCCAATGTCAAATGGAATATTTGGGTCACATGATTTAACCAAAAGATTTGAGGATAAGGCAAATGTGATTTCCAAGTTCCAAGACTAACCAATGTTAGTTGGTTGAGGGTCACTTTTGGGGTTGGCAAAACATTATTAGTGGTTTGTCAAAGGGTTTAGTTGAATTGTTAAACCTTTGATTTAGTCAACTAAGGTTGATGAAAAGTTCATTTGGGGGGATGCACAAGAACAAGCTTTCTAGTCGTTAAAATCTAATATGGTATTACAACCATCTTGAAAAAACCCATCAAAAGTCATCCTTAGTATTTTAGGATAATTAGAGTGCGAAAAAAGAGAAAATAAGTATACCTAGTAACAATAGGAGAATATTATTTGGGGGGGAAAGATTTTTTGAAAAAATAGTAGTTTAGGAAAATAGGGTGGGAATCAATGAAAAAAAAGTACATTAGTGTGGGAAAATAGAGTGGGAACATTTGAAAAATAAAATAGAAATAGTAGTGTAAGAGAACAGGGTTTCTAATTACATACATATTGGAATGTTTTGGGACTTGGAATAGTCCTTATGTAACTTGATGAGGAAAATCATGAGTTTATGGTGGCTTATGTAAATCAATCCAACAACCAAGTAGAAGCCAAATATAGTTAATATGAAGGGGAATGTTTGGTAGTTGTTTGGGTCCTTGCCACATTTTGGTGTTATTAATTTGGTAGCTAATTCACCTCGTGAATAATCACCAACCATTGAAGTGGTTTATGGAGTCCGATCAATTTGCTAGGAAGTTGGCAAGATGGATTTTCATTTTTCAACAATATGATTTTGATGTTAAACATTGGGCTAGGACAATCAATAAGGCTGCAAATGGGTTGAGTAAGAACCCAAATTCTAATTATTGGATATTGTTGGAACATTTGGCATGGGGAAACAATTTTGGAAATATTTTTTGGTTGGCATGTTGTTTCATTCTTTTGCATTTTGGCAATGGTCACCAAGAGGTATCATGTCAAGTTCGAATGGATTCTTTAGGCATTTCTAGAATTCAAAGGTGGAACATGATGACATTGGACCTATGGATATTTTTGGGGATTTTTAAAAAATGGTCTTAAAACCTAAACCTAGGCTAGGCTAGTAAACCTAAGGTGAACCTAGGTGCCATGTAGCCTTAAACCTAGGCTAGGCTCAATAGCCTAGGTTTAGTTTAGTTGCCACATGGCCTTAGACCTATGTTAGGTTAGATAGCCTTGGGCTAGCCTTGGTGCCATCTAGGTTAGATAGCCTTGGGCTAGCCTTGGTGCCATCTAGGTTAGGCTAGGTAGCTTAAGCAACCTAGACCTAGTCTAGGTGCCACATGGCACATTGTGGTTAATGGTAATCTGAAACCCTAATGTTAATTCTATGTTATTTGATGAATCTAAGACGTGCATGTGACAATCTTATGACCATTCAATTTGTAGTTGTATGTGACTACAAATGGTTAATTGCAATTGTGTCTACATTATTTGCTCTTGACAAGTGACATGTGGCACATTTTCTTTCATTAGATATATGAAATTTTTAATCATGGATATGCAACATGTGTCATGTAGTGAATGGCTTTAGGTAGTTGTGTGTTAAAATTTTGTTAATGGACATTATACTTACATTGCAATCTTAAGTATAGTTGCATGGACACATTTGGATACATGTGTACAATGAATTTACGTGTATTTTAAATTGCAAAAGTTCATCCATTGTTTGTAATTATGGTTGGTGGCAACTTGTTGCTGTGTTGATTTTTAGTTGTAAATATGACATGTAATTAAAAACTAGTTGCAAAGACCAAAATTGTAAACAACATTTTTCCTTCTAATGGTACACACCTACAATGGTGGAAAAACATTGTGAATCATGTATGTGAAAAGTTGGGACATTTTGGTGTATGTTGGACCTATATTTGCTTCAAGGCTAGTGTTGGTGGAGAAGCATGCAATTGTAGGTTCAACATTTGTTTCACAATGCATGGTGTGTGATTGGGTTCATGCATCATTTAATGCACCCACACCACACTTATAACCTTTACTAATCATGAGGTTTGGATATCAATGGAACTTGGACTTTATTGGGCCATTAAGATTGATTGTTTGTCATTACCAATATGTGTTGGTTATGATTAAACATTTTCTTGAGTGGATTGAATTGGTTTCATTTTAAGACAAAAGTAGTGAAAGGGCCAATTATGCATTTTTTGACTATGTTTTAAGTAAATGTGATGTTTCAACAAAAAGGTGTCTATGTGTGAAAAAGGTTTTACCTTTAAGGGTTTTGTTGTTGGAAGGTCGGGATGGTTAGGTGTGGAAAGACCATGTGCAAAATCGTGCACAATGTCACCTTTCATATGTAGATTACAAAGTGGATCCATCATTCCAACAAGTTTGTGATGCATGTTATGTGAATAATCATGAGGTGTAACAACTGTGTTGGTTTGTGACCATTGTTCTAAAAGATGGCATATGAGTTGTTTTACAACATCATTTGTGAAAGTTCCAAGAGGAGATTGCGTGTGTCCATGATGCACCAAATAAACATGTTTACTAGGACATAGATATGCTATTGATTGGGACAATAAATGATTTAGAAAAGATTACAATTTGGTTGAACATAAAGGATTGCAACTAGGTGATTAATAATGAGGCTCACATTGCACATTTCATCATGTTTGGAACCAAATTCTTTTCATGGATTACCTTATTTCATCATAGATTTGGCTACATAATCTATTTGATGTAGGAGGACTTTTACCGTAGCTAGGGGGGCAATTTGTGTGCAAGTTTTCATGTGTGTGATTTTATTAACTTAAATATTGTTAGGCACCAATCTTGTAGCACATGACAAATGTTAGACATTTATTACAAGAGATTTGTTTCTAGTTTAATATTTGTTGTTGGAACTTAATTCTAGGTGAATAAGGTTCAAGTTTTTTTTTTGTGTTTGGCAAGGGCAATGGGGGACATGTTATCTTGATAGTGCAAATTTGGAGTTTCATTTTTCATGTTTTGAGGTTCCAAAGCACATAAGAAAAACATGATTATGTTTTGTGTGTTTAAAACTTGGATCCAATGAAAATTTGAGGCACGTCAACCTATGAATTCATTATTTGTGTTTTTGAAGGATTCATTGGATTATTTGCCTTTTTGGGTTTGAAGGAGTAATCAAATGTTGTGATGTTTAATAGAAGTGCTTGTTTGATATATTGTGACTAATATTAATTAGCTATGGGGACCCCAAAGTTCAGTTTATTTTCTTTTGTGATGGGCATTTTTGATTGGCCCATCACCAAAACAAAAAATCAAGCATTGAAAAGTTCCAAAATATATAGGTTATAATCTCCTCCTTTGGGTTGGTTATATAGGTTACAACATTAGAACTTAGGGCAAATGATATGGGATCGAGTGAAGAGCTATTGGGAATACATTTGGGGAACACATTTGGAATTTGGAAAACATGTTGGCAACATCAAGGGAATGCCATGGGAACACACTGGGAACAACAAAAATTCAACAACCCCACCCTCCCCCAAAAGAGGAAAAGAAAACCCCCCAAAGTGTTATCATTGGTTGCATGAAATTTTTATTTGCAAAATTGTTTGTCACCATTTTCAACCTAGACTAATACCCCCATTATGCACTAAGTTAGGGTACTTATTATATGGTGTATATATATGGTACAATTATCGGTGTATATTATCTATGGTAATATATTCATGTTTCAATTCATTAGATGTGGGAGTGGGTGCTTCCCCAGTTCTTTTTCTCTTTTTGCAATGAGGCATTTTTATTGGCCATCACTTTTATTATTTAAATATGAAATTTATAAATTATTTTAAAAAATTTATTAAAAATTTATTTAAATAATTTATTTATTTTTAAAAAAAAGAAAAACTGAAACTTTGGAGGATGGAGTGCCCTCTCTCCAATTGTGGCACCTCTAGAGGTGCAAGCAAAAGGGGGAGAAACTTTTGGGCAAAGAAGCAAAGGGGATAAAAGTGTGGTGCTATTTGGGAACTTGGGGAACTCCTTGGGAACCCCAAAATTAAAAATAAAATAAATAAATAATAATAATAAATCCTTCTTCACAAAAGAAGACACCAGGGGGGCTGATGGTCTATGGACCTTAGTTTTGGTACCACAAAGGTCTTGGGTTCAAATCTGCTGCCGAGTAAACCCTTAACCCTAAAGCTCCACTCTGTGTCCTCTGCCACTGTCCCTGGCTTGAAGATAATTGCTCAAAGCTTTCTGTGTTGAGAGTTTGCTCCTCCTGACTTGAAGAGTGTGGTTCTGACATGAAAGTAGTGGCAATCAATCGAGTGTGTGCCCTCTAGTTCCCAAAAAAAAAATCACTGAACAAGTATTGAAGAAGACGAACATAAATTAGGGTTTTCGGAAAGGGGGATTCTTTTCTTGGATTGAAAGAGAAGAGAAGAGAAATAGTTGTGTTGGGATGCTGAGGTTGGAGAGTAGCAAAGAGCTTGATGGGTGTTTGTTCTTGTTTTTGTTGTTGGTGATGCAGATGTGAATTGCTGCCCCTCAGTTTTGATGGAGAAGAGTAGAGAAAATCATCATTCAGGAAGAAGTGTGGGAGTTTTTGCACGAAAGTTGGAGACGAAAGCTCTTTCTGTGCAAGTTTCTCTTCTTCTTCTTCTTCTTCTTCTTGCAGTTTTGGAATTTTGTAAGTGTTTGTGTGAGTGAGGGAAGATTTTGGGCGGAAGTGAAAAAAAAGACAAAAGCAAAACAAAATTAAAATGGAAGCCAAAGTAGAGAGTAAGAGATATGGCACAGTGACAGTGGTGGTGGGATATGGTATCTGCTCGAGCTTGCTGGCAGTCATCAACAAGTATGCAATCACCTACTTCCCATTCCCCGGACTTCTCACTACATTGCAATATGCCACCAGTGTATTTGGAGTATGGATTGCAGGTCATTTAGGGCTCATATACCATGACCCATTCCTCTGGAAAACAGCTTGGAAGTTTCTGCCGGCTGCAGTTGTCTTCTATCTTGCCATTTTCACCAACACCCATCTGCTGAAACATGCAAATGTGGATACTTTTATAGTGTTCAGATCCTCCACTCCTCTCCTTGTAGCTGTTGCAGACTCTGTTTTCCGCAAGCAAGCATTGCCGTCCAAGTACACATTTGTTACTCTCTTGGTGATCCTTGGAGGAGCTGTTGGGTATGTGATCACAGATTCAGCTTTCACTTTGACGGCTTACTCATGGGCAATTGCTTACCTAATCATCATTTGCACTGAGATGGTTTACATCAAGCACATGGTGATGGATCTTGGGCTCAACACTTGGGGTTTTGTTTTGTATAACAATTTGCTGTCTCTTTTGCTTTCTCCTTTCTTCTGGTTGGCAATGGGTGAGTACCAGGACATTGCAAAAGCCTCAATGGGAGGAAACCAGCAATGGGGTGTTGCATTCTTGGCAGTTGCGTTATCCTGTCTATTTGGTCTAGCCATTAGCTTCTTTGGATTTGCAGCAAGGAAGGCAATCTCGGCTACTGCATTCACAGTGACAGGAGTTGTGAACAAGCTCCTCACAGTGATGATCAATGTCATGATTTGGGATAAGCATGCAAGCCTGCCAGGTATTGTTTGCCTTCTTGTCACAATTGTTGGAGGTGTTCTTTACCAGCAATCAACAACAACAACAAAGACCAAGGTTCAGCTGCAATCTGTAAATGCCAAAGTGGAGTTTGATGAAGAGAAAGGGCTTCTAGATTCAAGATCTGATACAGGAGGAGAATCACAAACATCCAAACTGAACTAGCTACTATTGAAGTCGGTTGAAGTAAATTTTTGATATTGACTCATAGTCTTGCCCGGAGTTCACATGTGATGGATGAAATTTATCAGGAGGGTACCCAAGGTAATGACCGTCAGTCAGTCAGGTAGCTGCATTCTGCCCGACAATCCTGTAATTGGTAACCAAAGCTGAGAGCATTGTGAATGCAGTAGAGCTCATCAGATATAGTATGTCATGAGCTTCCTGAATTTAGCTGAGCTAAAACTCTCCTGCAACTCGTGGGTAGGAGGTTGAATTCTTTGGGCTCATGGTGTGTAGTAGTGTGCAAATCAATTGATGGCTACACCATGAATGTAAACTACTCTTTGCTCCCAATACAAAAGGCTTCTCTTGTTGTTTGCCAATTCCATTTCTGAGACTTATTTGTAATTGACCTTGATATTGCATGTCTTGTATCATCTCATTGTGTGGATAGCATGATGGTCACATTCAATGTCCATATAAGTCTCAGTTGGAAGCAGATCTGAACACTACCCATGATCAAAAGTGGTGAGTAATCTAGAGATGAAGGATGTATAATCCACCCAAAAGAGAATTTTGTGAAAATGATGGTCAGGTTGAACAGAATGTTACAATGGGTGATGATGGTCCATGCACTCTGGGTAGACCAGCCAGCATGCCAGACCTACACAGCCAATACTGAAGTGCAATTGCTCTGGCTCTCAAGATGGTGCACTAGTAGGGAAGGTCTGCAAAGAATTCATATCCTACCAGGCTGTGAAGCGAGGATTGCACCAAAATGGGTCTCTTTTCCCACAAGGGGAATTTGATCTGATGATCAGAACACCAAACTCAAAAAATCTGTAACACATAAGAAGTGCTTGGGTTTGTCCTCAATACTGTGCATGGATTTCATTGTAGAATTTGTAGATAAAATTTACTTGTGGATACCTTTTGTTGGAGTGGTGGAAGGCTGCAAATTGATTTGTTTGAATCTAGATGCCAACAGTTTTGATCGTAGCTCTAGTACAATTTCTAGAATACCTATATGTATGTTCAAGGCTGGAATGTGCTATGATGATTGAATCACAGACTCTACAAGTGTACTACTTTGTTTCATTTATGTCTATTGCCATTGAACACATGATATCAGCCCCAAAGAAACTTCATAAATTTGCAATCTAGCCAAGAAGGATTTGTTTCTTGCATATGTGTGCAATTAACCACATGATGGGTTTCAAGTTTGTAGAAAGGAAATTTTGGGACTATTTCTTTTGGTGGCAAATGGTTGGATGCTAAAAATCTCAAATCAGATTCAAGTTTTCAACCAACTTTATATTGAGTAGATGGGTAAGGGAAACATGCCCTCCACCAAACACATGCCAATAATCAAACACTTCTAGATCTTCAAGGTTTTGTGTTTGTTTGGAGCAATGGAAAGAGTTATGGGAGTGCCAAGAAAAGTTTTATATTACCTCTTTCAGCTTCAAAGGCAAAGGAGTAACATAAAAAAAACACAAAGCATGTGAAAATCACATAATGTATTTTTTATTAAAAAAATCCTTTATTTGTAGGTTTCATATTTTTCTTGTTTTTTTGTCTATTTTGAATGATTTAAAAATCTATGGTTTGTCAAATGAAGATTTATATTCCTTCTTTGAGCTCTAGAAACAAAAAAAAAATTTTAAAAACCATGAAAAAAACTAATGTGTTAAATTTTAAATCGTGTTTTTAAATAGTAATTAAACATTGATCCTACTTACTTTTGACAATTATATCTTCTTCATTTTATGTTCATTTTGAATAATCTAAACAACTATAAATGTGTCAAACCAAGTTCCAAATCTTTTTGAATTTGAAAAACAAAAAAACAATGTTTTAGAATTCGAAGCTTTTTGAAACTTAAGTGTTAACTCACCAACCTACCTACCCTACCTTTTTATTTTTAATTAAACCACTATTTAAATTGCAAGGTGAATCTAGATTAAATACTTGGATTCAAGGCCATTAAATGTAAGTAGTTGGATGTTGATTCCAATTTATTGGGAAGTTTTGTCTATAGTTTTTGGAATTTTGGGATCATCCTATAAAAGTCATGGGAAGATGCTTAATAATGCAACCATCCTATCAAAAGATTTTCTAATTAATTGAAGCAAAATTTTTTAAAATTCACACTAGTGATGGTTCTTTTTGGGCAATGTTTACAATTTTTCCAATTTCAAAGATTATAATAAATTAAAAATTTATCTATTTTTTGGTTGTTTCATTTCTTATACATACCCAAATTTGGCTAGCCCAATGGTTGTTTTTTTTCAAGTAATTTAAGTTTCCTATGACTTTAATTTGAAAGGAAAATATCTTGAAAATGATATTTCTACCCAACTTGAAGGGTACAAGAGAAATCAAGAGAAATCATAAACTTAGTGTTCACAAAATATTTGTCAATCAAAATCCCCATGGAACACAAGGTTGATCAACATTATTTATTATCCCATTGAGTGCAAGATTATCATCCTTACCATCGGCAAATTCTTTGTTATGTAACCAAATATTACATGTAATAGATTATGCGTAAATATATTTAAAAAAAATTTATTCATGTATATTAAATAAACATTGATAATTACCATATATTAATTTATTATTGTACATAATACATTACATGCTAGTTGCCACATTAGACTATTGATATAATAGAATGAATAATAATATTGATACATTTGTATGTATTTTATGGTTTAATATATGACTCATAATATCACATATTATGATCTTTACAAATTGAATGTGTCTCGATGGTAGAAATGATTTGGTCCTTGGGTGTTACACCCTAGGAATGCCATGTTGTCAAGACATTATGCCTTGGCCCTCGGGCTCCCTCTTTGGTTCCCAAGGCCTAATGCCCCGACAACAAGGCCTTCCCTTATACTTAAAAGTTGTTTAGAAACATTTACCTTAGTACTATACCTTGGCACATTCAACATGTGTTTGTCGAATAATTAATTAATGTTGAAAATTTTATTCCGACAAATAGAATATTGTTGGAGATTCAATAATTTCCTTCACACTTTTTTTAATAAAAATTGAAACAAATAATTTCTGAAAATAATATAATTAGTGTCAAAAGATGCCAAGGTGGTAGTAGTAGTAGGGTACATTCTAATTTTATATGTGGCTCAAGCTCAATGGTACATTGTGTTTTTGAAATAATATTTAAATTGCACTTGTTATCAAACATTGATGTTGTGAGTATTTCAACACTACCATAATAATAACCTTTACCATTCCAGCAAAAAATTAAATTTATTTTCAGTAAATGCTGATTTTATTTTCATTTTAATTTTACTTCAAAATTAGTTGTCCAAAGTGCTGAAAGTTTTGGAAATTCTATTGTTGATTATTTATTGTACATGGTTATTTCATTTATTCCAAGTTGATATATATTGACCCAGCTCTTTGAAAAGTGTTGATTAAATTTTAGGGTGTATTCATAAGTTTTTATTTTGTATTTTATTTTTATTGTTGTTGCCAAACTTGTAAAAAAAATGAAATAAATAAATAAATAAATATTCGGCAAGAAGATGAAGGAATGGTAAAGGTACCACCACTACTGTATGGTATGGGTTTGGCAGGAGTGTCCAGAGTCCAGACAAGTCATGAAGCTTCTAGAGAGACTCTAGAATTTGAGAGAAGTGCATCAAAAGGATGTGAAGAGCTGCCACAAGTGCAGCCAAACAACAAGTGGTGGGTGTGTGTGTACCCAATGCTGAGCAGGTGTTGAGTTCACTATGACATTGAGACAACAACAATGGCACATATATGTATACTGAAAAGCTATACAAGACTACTACCACATGGGTAGCCACAAACAAACAAAGAGCAATGCAAGTATTAGTACTAGTAGCATCAACAACTTAGAATTTCTCAAACGTCGCCTCGAATGTCGTGATGCCACTCATTTTAACAAGTTTTGGGGAGTAGTATTGGAGATTGAAGGAGATAGAGCAACGTATGGCACGACATCGCATTTTTGGGATATTGCTTTTAGTCCAAGATTTTCAAGCAAGGCAAGTAGGAGTGGTTTGGAAGAGCAAATGTAGCTAAGCCCAAACTGAATGTACCTAAGCTCAGAGTGATGGCCAAACCAAAGGACACCACAACTTGACTTCCAAATCTAGGAGGCTCCCGATATGAGAGTCTAGAGGTTGAACAACTTACATAAAACCGCACCTTGATCATACTGTTCCCTATGAGTAGAATAGTTGTGGGCACATTTAGGCCTTATTTTTAAGTAGGGAATTATATTCATTTTTAATTCAAAGATGTTGAAGTTTCATTTTCAAAATCTTTGGAAATTCACATCTTTAACATGTGAATTTTTTAAGTGTTGGGAGAGTTGATTGTTGGGAGTTTTGTGTGGTGATGATTGGTGTGTTTCAACTTTGTGAGCAATTTAATGTTGTCCAATGGCCTTAGATCTACATGATGTAACATTGGCAATGGAGTCACATGAGGTCACAAGGATCACATCCACATGAATGTCTTTTCATTCATTGACTTTCATTTTTTCATTCATCAACTTTTATTTCTAGTAGGCATTCTTAGGCCCTTATATTATTTTGGTGTTTGAGGAGGGGTTTTGAATCCATCTCAATGGAGGCCTTACCCTCTATTGGCTCCTAGCACCCTATCCCTTCCTCCTTGTTCCCAACGCCTTTTTTTGCATTTGGTGGTGTCACAAGAACCCATTGCCATTCCCATGTTTTATGTTTAGTTGTTTCATTTCCCCCTCTTTCCTTTGTACAATTTCAACTTCCCTTCTTGTTCTCTTCCTCTATCATATATCCCATCAGCTCAACTAATCTTTTGTCAAATTTTAGGAGTAAGAGCTAAACCTTTCCTTAAAATGATGTCCTTTGTTATGGCTATGGGGACCCATTTACACATCAAGACCTATCTTGTCACCAAAGGTGTTGTCGAACATTTTAAGGCATTTCTTTAGGTGGCGCCAAGTTCACCTTGGCTACCTTTCAAGGTCCTTCCCCTCCTCGTTCAAAAATGGATTCTTAAAAAATAAAATGGTATAAATGAATGAAACATCAAAAGAGGATCCCAAAGGCTGCTAGGATGTTTCTTAAACTCAAAAGTTCTTCTACATGGCACATATCATCATCCAATGCATCTTGGAGAAAGAAGAATGCAAAGGAAGGGAATGGAATGCCCAAAACCTTGATGTTATCTAATGGGGTGTAAAAACCCGCATGAAAGGAGAAGTTAAGGCAAGTTGAAGATGGACCATGTAGTTACACACTTGCAATTTTGGATCATCAACCCCACCAAACCCAATTGGGATGCAAAATGATCAAAGGCATGGGGAACAATAGAGGCGATGCAAATGATGTGGGTGTCATTAACCACAAAAGGGAACAAATAGGAGGGGAAAAGGTCTATTGAACACCATAGGGCTTGAAAGTGAATAAGTGTGAAAAGAGGCCTACTTAGTTAATTTCTTTGACACACGTTAATGAAGGAATGGATGATAATTGAACCTTCGAAAGATAAGTGATGATTGAAGAAGAGGGGGAGTTATAGGGCATTTGCACATAGAATTCTCTAACTTATATGGAACTTCACCTAATGCAATTGGTCAAATGCTTTTGGAAGGCTTGGTCAATGTCAAAAATCGTGCAACCCCAAAGGTTCAAACTATGCATTTGATTGGGCATATGACATGTGGCAATAGATTAGCACATTAAAAACAATTGTAAAAAACCATTAGCTAAATCCTCAAGTTGAAATGAATTTTGAAACTATTCAAATATTGTGCATAAGGGCCTTTGAATTAATAAATGAAACAAGTGGATGAATGTTGACCTCAAACAATCCATAGGTTCAAGTCCACATCCAATTAAATTTCCATCAAGGAATTTGAGCATAGTAGGCATAAACATAAGGGATGGAAAGCTTGTAATGCATTAATGGTTTTCAATGAAATAACAACAATGGCCAAGGGACTAGGGCTTTAGTAGCACAAACTTATTCTTTAACACACCTTAGGGTTAAACTCCATTTGAAATGATAAAGGGAGAGGGGGAAGGTGGGGGCATTTGGAGGAGGGCACCATTAAAAGGGGGTTGGTTTAGAGCAACCTTGTGTCAAGGGCATGTGCACATCGGACATGTTTAATTTGAAACTTTTCCTTATCATTTAATAGAACTTACCTTAAATGCATATGCTAACCTCTTTGTGCCTTATTGTTTTCCATTTATTATATATTAGAAAACATCACTATGGGAACAAAAAAAAAAGGTGCAATGCACCAATATTAGATGGATATTGACCCAAAAAGTCCAAAGAATTTTTTTTAATAAAAAAAACACCTCACAAAACAATTAAGATGCATGAATACATTTGTGGCGAGGGGAGCCCACAATGGAAAACACCATGGGATCAAGACTTGATATCTAAGCCTATTTTGACATGACCTTCAACCAAATTTTTAAAAGACTTTTGGGCTCAAGTTTTTTAGAATGTTTGGAGGCTCTTTTTAAATTAATTGTCAACAAGACACTTTCTTTGGGATTTCTAAAGAGGGTAAGTTTCATCTCCATCAAGGCCATTGGGGAATTGAAAGCTTGTGGCCCCAATTAGTACATCCGTATTCTTGTAGGATGGCGACCCATTTTTATTAGAGGTTATAGTGTCCAATAATTCATGTCCACTTAATTCCAAACCCACTTGAAGTTAGTTCAAGACCCTTTTTTTTTCTTGAGAATGCATGCATATATTTCACCTTTCAAATTGTTTTCCGGGGGGTGGGGCAATGAGATTGTTTTTAAGAAACCATTTCAAAAAAATTGCACAAACATTCCTTTCCAACATCATTTTAAACATATCTTCAAATCTCTTCATCATGCACTTGAAATCTTACATAGGTTCAAATTTAGGTGTTTGGCTTTTTACTCACCAAGTCATCCCATCATTTAATATGGTGTGAGACGTCTTTTCCTTATCACCATGCACTAGGTTGTACCTCCCCCATTTGACAACCCATGGCCTAGCATGTTGCATCCATGGTTAGTTAATAAATTCAATAGGAATACACCATCTCTCATGTTCCCAAAGGGGGCGTCACATGACAACCCACAACGTCATTTGAAACGCTTTTGTTTCCATTGCCAAAAACGTTAGATTCAATGTTTCATGTGAGTATACACATGTCCTCCCATTGGCCTCCCTTCAATTTTCAGATTAATGGGTTGATATGTGTTCACCGTAAATGTTATTTGAATTATGATTGATGTCATCATCACCTATTCGATTCAAACGAATATAATTTCATGAATTATTGTTTCTAAAAAAATGGCTACAATGATTATAGCCCAAACAAAAAACAAATTATATTGTGATTGACACCTTGGGGATGCATTTATCCTTTGTATTATGTAAAAGTGTTTGGGTGTTTACAACAATAGGCCAATTTGACTTTCTTCATTAATGTACTAACATGATCATGTATTCAACTAAGGGTTCTTGTGGCCTTTTTTTGTTAGTTTTACATTTGAATTTTATACTTGCAAAGGGTATTGATGGCTCTTTAAATAATTAAAACCAATGTTTTGCTTTTCAATGCCTTGCACTAGTAGAAATGCTATTTTTTGCAACCACTATTATTGTGACTACTTGTAACTAAAAGTCACCTACAACTATAACTAAATGTATTTGCAACTACAAATTAAATTTGGATGATTAAAGGTCGTCTTTATGATTATGCTATGATTAGAGCCTTTTTCATCCTATGCATATAATAACATTTATATGCGTATAGCTATAGGTATATGAAGCCATATGTACAAGTAGAGAATGAAGTACACATATCGTACATATGTACACCAAGTTGTGTACAAATATAATATGGTATGTACACTTCGAAACAAATTTAAATATGTTTAAATTTATACTTTTTACTTTTTTTATCCTTTTTAAATACATTTAAAAATATGGTGCCAAAATGATTTTAGGGATGTTCTACACCTTGACCCCAACAAGTAACAAGGAAATTATTTGAAATTTATAGTTGTAAATCCTTGTTAAATCCTAGAATCCCCTAGAATTGGAGGAAATTATTATGGTGTGATATTCAATCAATTTTGATGTTGTGGCTTTTAAAATATATAAAAGCATGGGAAATTTGAAGGTTGATGATTTGCAAAAAAAGGCCCCAACATGTGGAGTGGATGCATAAAATTTCAAAACTTCAAAATTGATTAAAAATATATGGCAACACAATCTATGGTATGTCAATTTTTCTAGAGCATTTGTCTTTCATATCCTTGTGCACTAACTATGCCTATAGTTAAACAATTGATTTTGAACCTATAATTCAAACCACTGTTCAATTCCTTCTAAATTTTGATATCACATTTAGCTCTATGGTTTGCTAGACATGACCACCAACATCTCCCTGCTTATCCACAATCCATAATCACCTCCTACCATCAAGTGCTTTCAAGTAATCATGTGGTGTCTACTTCACCAAACTCCACATTGGCAGACAATGTACTGATCGCATCCACTTTCAAACCAAAGGTTCATGACCTAAATCAAAGGATAAAGTGTAACTACAATAGGACATCAGTCAACACCCACATAAATACACTACATCAACGTGTACAAGCTACTTGTCCACAATCCCAATACCATGGTTGTCCCAATGACAATAATTGTATCATAACAAACCCAAGCAATAAGAGGAAAATGAACATAATATGACATTTGAAAGTTGTTACATGTTTTGCAATGATTGAATCATTGGGCTCCTCAAGCATTCAAAGATCTTCCATTTCACATATGTTGTTTGGAATATCAAATTTGAGCGTCCAACAATCTAAGCATACATCACAATCGTCATCCAATGCCATTTTTGTAACTCCTTGCACAACCACATGAAATATAATTGTGTTAAACACAGGAACAATTCTCAACATTGAAAAAATCTAGTTATCACATTTGGAACAAACCCCTGTAATTGATAGTAAGCAAGATGGGTGTTATAAATAGGTTAACCAATGGGGGTAATGTTTGTAATATGAGCCTCTTAGAATTGTAATAGCTAATGGAACTAAAATGGTGAAATCTTTAAGCATATTTCAACTTATTTAGTGATTTTTTTCCAAATTATTCTTAAATTTGTGGCCAATAGACATGAAAATGGCAACACCTTCCTTATATATATATAAATTTGGAGAAATTTTTTTAAGGGAAATTTGTGAAAAAATATACCATTTTTTTTTAAAATGTCATTTTTTAACACATTTTGGCTAGAGAAAAAACAAGTTATTTTGCTATATCCATTTTGAGATGAATCATTTTTGTTGGGGAAGCCTTTTCTAGCTAAGTGTTTTTTCAAGTTTCTCACCCATTTCCTTGTCTTGTTTGTTTCATGCAACAAATGAAGGGTTTAGGAATTTATTTTTATTTTTTCCCCCTTTGATAGGTCCAAACATTGTTTTCTTTTTGTAACCCCCATTTGTGTGTTTGTGGTTTTGGATATTATTCTTCCATTATGAAAATTCATGTTTATTGAAACCACATTACCCTGTAACAAAAACTCAAAAAAAAATGCATATACAAATATCCCTTGGGTATTACAACTAGTGTGCAACTATCCCCTTATAAATATGGTGTACTAATAAATAAATTGCCACGTTAGAAAATCAGTTAGTTGTATTGTAGTTGCACTAAATTGAAAATGGGTCTTCTATACAATAATTTATACACATTGTACATACATATGTAGTCAACCATGTTTTATTTTTTTAGGAGTTATATCATAGTTGCATGTGGCAACTACTTTAAAATTATTGTAAATGTGCCATTGAAACAATAATTATGTTGCAACTAATGTACAAAGTACATACATGTGATCATGTCATGTGTCCACATTTCCACCACCCATTATGGGATATATTTGTAATTGGTTTTCAATTATGATTCCCATTGATACAATTAGTACGACCATTAGTGTGCCACTACTAAAGTACCATTGTTCAACTATGTTATGACTATAATACAATTATTTATAACCTAATAAGGATACATATTCATTAGTTATTTATATATGAACATCATATATATTTCATTTTGAGTGATTTAAAATGTTGTGAAACTGTTACCTCAAACTTTAAAATCATCTTTGAAATGCAAAGGAAAAGGAATAATGAAAGAATAGTAGAAAAATAAATTTTCCAACTTATAAAACATGTTTTTTCCCCTTTTATTTTTTCTTTGGAGCCCTCCTACTTTCAAACCCTCATAACTTCCTTATTTCTTATTCATTTTAAATGATTTAAAATGATATAAGAGCATCACCTTTTTTTTTTCAAATCATTTTTGAATTCTAATATCAACAAAACAATTACAAAGAGTTTTTTGGGTGTTCAGGAATTGGCCTTTGTAGTGTTTGGTGGTTTGTTTTTTTGAGTTCTTGACCTTCTCCACATTAGGGGGTCGTAATTTTCTTAATTCCATTCCATTTTTTACATTTTTTATTACGCTAAATGTGCCAATATGAAGGGTTCAAATTTTGTTCGAACATTAAAAACAATGAAGCCCTCCCTTTGGATCCTTCATAGTGCCATCTAGATGGATGACAATTAATGATGTCAACATGACATTATGGGTGTAGTTATAATGGAGCTACATAGTAGTTGAAAATGAGTTGTTTTGAATGAGTTGCAATGAGTTGCACCATATATATGGTGAATTGCAATTTTGCAACTCATGCAATTTGTCCATTAACACTCATAACATATAAATATAATGAGTTGCAAGTGTCCTCTACAATTCAAAAATTGGGTTGCAATGCCAATTGCAAAACACCCTTTTTTTCATAGTGTTCCAAGTTATATATTGTTAGTCCTCACTTGTTGTTCCCTCCTTTCCCATTTAAAATGTGTCTTTTAAAAAAAGAAGTTTGATAAGGTTTCATCACATTTAAAATTGAAATATGATAAATATTCAAAATTAGGGTAAATAGGTTGATGAATGAACATTTAAGCTTTCAGGATAATGTGCATTTACTTTCCCATCACTTTTATGTTAAACGCAAATTTAACACCTATTTAACACCTTAACTTGGGTTGTTCCCCCTTACCCCCTTATGGATGATCAAAGGGAAAAATCACATTTGATTACCTAGATTTCATAACCCTATTCCTTTTAACAATTGTCTTATCTGGTTTTAATTATAACTCCTTTCCCTTGTATGTTATAGATAGATGTTTTGTTTTTTTCTACCATGTTGTGTTTTCTTGCACTTAACCAACTACAACCCTAACTTGGGCATATTTATGCAAACATCATCATTCATGAATCCCAGCTTGTTACTTAAACTTCACACCCCTAATTCTTTTAACAATGTCCTTCCTTGGTTTTTAGCTATATTTCCCTTCTTTTGTCTGCTCTAGATAACTATCATGTTTCTTTTTACCACGTTGTGTATTCTTACACTTAATTAGCTTCTTCAAAAAAAGTTACAAGGTATTTTTTTACATGCAAGTTTTCCCACTTCTTGCTTTAGCTAATTCCTAACTTGGTTTTTATATTGCCTTCCACTATTACAACTCCTATCTCTACCATGACATAGACCTCTAGAATTTTCTATTTCATCCCAAACTAGCTTTTTGAACCCTCACTTTATGGGACAACCTACCCCCTACACAAAAACACATCTTGGGTTTTACAACCGGTTAACAAACGACTAATGTTTTTTTCAACTAAAATTGTAATTACATAGTCACATTAATGATTGCCAGTTGTAAAAGACATTGTGGTGCCACTTGGCATTATGGTTTAACAACTATAGTTGATATTGTGACTTGATGGTTTTTGCACAAATAAAAAATAAAATAAAAAATATATTTTAATTGTCCAAAATTAGGTAATAACAATATTATATTAATTATTGCAATTGTTGGTGAATAATAACAACTTATGATCTAATGATGTTGACATGGCATGCCATGTGGCAACAAGGTTGACTAATAGTTGCAACACTTCATGACTCATGACATTAATTACAATGAATTTTCCTTTATTAATTGGTCATGTGATTAATGAAAATTTACAATATTATTTCCTTTTTGGGATACATGCCATGTGGTAATAGTTCATAAGGTGTGCTCATTAGATTTATATGCCAATTATTTTTATAGGTTTTGTTATTGCCTTGAGCTAATGGACGTTAATGTGTGAATTTAGAGTTTACGTCAACAACATATTATGGGTTTTTAAACCAATAAAAGAAATGATTACTATCCTTTTCGACTACAATTATGAATACTTGGTCACACAAATCACTATGTAGTTGTAAAGGCCATTGAGATGTCACGTGATATCATAATTTTGCAATTATAATTAGTTAGTTACAAGAACCATCCACCTTTGTGATTAATAACAACTTAGTTTCCCATGATGATGACATGACATGTTATATGCCAACAAGATGATGGGGTCTTATTTGTTAACATTATGATTCATGTCATTAATTTGATGAATCAATTTCATATATTAGTTAGTTGAAAACATTATTATCCTTTGCGATTAATAATGACTCGGTTTTCCATGTGATGATAACATGGCCGCATGCCATTTGGCAACAAGGTCTCATAAATTTTCATGGTAATCCATGATTTTTTGTGACACCATAAGTTTTTGTATGTCTTGAATTTATGGCACCAATATTTGTCATAACATGCCATTTGTTTTTGTGTGCCATGAAGTTTTTGAAGTCACGAATTCAAATGCATGTGTATGCGAATTAAACAATCTATTGTTAACTTGTAATTATGATTAAAATATTAATAGTCATTTTGAAAAAGGTGATACATAACTCTTTGACTTTTAAATTACTTAACACACCAACTTAGATTAACATATCTATTAAGTTAACCTATGTATGTAGGCTATTTAGTAAAAACTTACTTTATAATATAAGTTACCTTGTAAGTTACTTAACTAGACATAAGAAATTTATCATAATATGTTAAAATATACCTGGAATAGGTTACCTTATTAATAGGTTAATCTTGGTAGGCTTGTTTAAGTTCCTAACTTTAGGGTTTTTGTCAAGCCAACTTAGGTAGATTCATTACAAGATATTTTATCAAGTTTATAACAACCTTAAATTTGTGCAACTTGATGTGACTATGATCTGAGTAAATGCGATTTGATGCAACTATATGATGTGACTAGATGTGACGTAATTATCCTAGGGTTTTTTTTTGTGCCTAAGAATGCATGGGTTAATCTAAGCTAAGTTAGTAAGTAGTATAGATTAACAAACTAGATCATTTTAAGTCAACCTAAGGAAGTTTAGGTTTAGGCTAAGTTGGTAGGTAGTAAGTAGGTTGACTTAGGTCAACCTAAGGTGGCCAAGGTTAATTCAAGGTTAAAATTTTTGAACTTTATAATTTTGTGTTAAATATAATTAATATAAAAAAATGTGGTAGTGTAATGGATGAAGATTTGAAACCCAAAGTGAAGGTGAAGGGTTCAGGTCCTCACTTTTACAACCTATGATACTTAGGCCACTTGGCTTAGGTTAGGTAGCTTAATCCAAGTTTCTTGGGTTAGAAATTTTATGTTTGTTTTTAATTTAGGCCACTTAACCTAGGTTAGGTAGCCTAAGTTCCTTAATGTTGCAACCCCACTTTGGCCAAGTGTGGGGGTGAAGCCCAACACTTGGAAAAGTTGGAGATTTGGAGTCCTCCGGGACTCCCAAATGTTTAAAGCTCGACAGAAAGGCCCAAAACACCTTTCATTGAGGTGTTCTTGGTGTCATTGGAAAGGTCTTGAAACGTAGATATCGAAAATGGCCTCGCATTGGCCATTCGGACATCTGCAGCCCAAGTTATGGCCAAAAGAAGGGTCGGGAGTCAAATTGACAGTTTGACTCCCGACTACTAAAAGTCAGGAATCGACTCTTCCCGACGTCCGAATTGAGAGTGCGACACGGCGTTGGAAAGATCTCGACGAGGGCTACAACTTTGGTTTAGACCTCGTTGCGATCAGACTCCACAATCGGGAGTTATGGCCGTGCAAAGTTCCGGGAGTCTAGTCGGGACAGTTTCGGGACTCCATTTCGGGAGTCCCAACAAAATGTGCCATTTGGATGTAGCCTCGGCGGTGAGCTGTAGAGAATACTATAGGGAGTAAGGTGGTGGCTTACTCCCGAGTCCGGGCCGTGCTGAGTCTTGTGTGTCCAAGTGCCCGTGACAAATCCCAACATCCAAGGGTGTCTCGAATGCTAAACTAACCTCTTGTGGTTGGTTTTTGGATGCAGATTCACACGAGCTAAACTAGTCCCTCTTCCTAGTCTAATCCCTGGGCTCCCAACTCGACCCTCTACCCTTTTTTTGAGTTGAAAGTCGGGAGCGTGCCGCTAAGTCACAATTTCCGCAATTTGACTTTGTGAAACCTTCAAGTGGGTTTTGCCCCGTGACTTAGGAACGCGTCAGTTAACACAAGTAGCTAACCTATTAAATTAAGTTAGGTTGACTTTTGGCTAGATAAACTAGGCTAGGTTGTTTTGCCTAGCTAGGTTAAATTAAATTGACTTTTGGCTATGCTAGCTACATGGGCTAAACTAAGTTGACTTTTGGTCATGTGCAATGACTCGTAACATGTTTATAGATTCTTGACACGTGTCATCCATCCATCAAACTATATTTTGTAACATTTAATTGAATAAAATGATTAAGTTGATATGGCATGCACTTTACACATCATACCAAAGTTAATGATGACATGGAATTTCATTATTATAAATAAATTATTTTTAAAAATCGTTAAAACGATTGGGCTTTACAATTGAACACCATTTGTGATTAAATGGTTGAAACAACATGGGTTTAACAACTCATTAGTCATTAGTCACATATGTCCTTTTTTATTAATATTTAGTTGTAAAGGCTAATTGCAAAACCTGAAATGTGTTGTTGTGTTAGTTCACTAGTTCACTTGTCTTCACAAGATGACAAACCATCACTTGCTTGTTCCTAGGCCCAACAACCAATAACCCCAACTTTCTCTTCTTTTCTATTCTTAGTTCCCAAGTTCAACAACAGTCTAGGTACTTTTTCTTGACTTCCACCATTCGTTCATCAGTCACCATGCTCATGAATTTTCCCCACTTGGACTGCCACAACCACCATCACTTGAAGATCTTGCCTCCATTTTCCAAAACAAATGTTGATTTGATTACCCCTTGAGAAGTTTGTTTCTTCATGATGTTATAACCTCCCACCTTCACCTACCTTTCCTTCTCATGGTATGTCAATATCCCCTACTTCTCCCTACAACCATCATCATCACTTCCTCGTCCTCACAACCCTTCATGGCCCATTCATCATTTAGGAAGGAAAAAAAAAGTTTAGAAACTAGTTCTTTTATTCTTAGCTCCATGGAAACATCATTAATATTGTCTTTCCCTAAGCCTAATTGTTATAAGCTTTTAGGAAGCACCCTCCACAAGGCTGTTTATACCCCCTTATCTAGCAAGTTTAACTAGTTTTGAACAAGGATAAAAAAAAATTGACCTTATCCTAATCTAGCCAACCTATTTCCCCCCTTATCCTAACCGGGCCACCCACCCTTTTAAGCCCTACTAGGATAAGGACATATGCCTTAACCTAACCCCTTCAACTTAAGGTTAACCATGAAACTTCCTTAGCCAACATATCCCTTTTAATCAAAATTGGGCTAAACTAATTTAGGCCTAACATTTTAGCCTTAGATGTCAAAGGGTCCAAGTACCCCCTCACTTGATGCCCCTCTAAGCAATTATAGACCTTCAATTGGGTTTGAAATGAGAAAGATAAAACCTCCCAAAATAAAGGGGGTCCAAAAAATAACCATGGCTTTTGTGAACACATATTCTTCCATGTGCAACTAAAGTGCATCTTATAATTATACATGTTGGACTTCATACACAAATAACATCCTTCCTATTACTAAATAATGTGGATAATTTTTGCGTTTATTATTCAAGTTTGTCATTGTTGGTATGTTATTGGTTGTTGTAATGTTTAGGGTATCAATAGGTCTATTAATAAACAATGTGGACATCATATATGTATGTTGGGTGCAGTCATACTAACATGTACGATTAGCAATCATAACTATTGCTTAATTTTTTTGAACTTTGTATTGTAAAAATAATAATAAATAAAATATTTTTTTATAAAATGTTATTGTAAGTACATTATGTACATATCATAAAAAATTGGAATCAATTTAATGAGTGAAAAATATGTATAAATACTTTTAAAACATTGTAACCATTGTTTAAACATTACTTAAAAGCAACTTAAAAGCAATTTTGACACTACAAGCACAATTTGGAAAAACATTATGACATATTTAAAGATAGTTTTACACATTAACATAATATCATTAAGAAAAAATAATTATATATATATATATATATATAATTCTAAGAATATTTTTCCAAAAAAAAAATGGTCTAAGGGGGCACATGTGACTCCTTATAGCATGGTTAGACCCTATTATTTGAGTTTTTATTTATTGGTGTGCTCTTGGTAACCTTCATGATTAGAATATTCACAAGTCCCTACCATGGTTATGTTTTTGTTTATCTTCTTGTGTTGTATTTTCAAGTTTGGAAGCTTGTTGCTATTCTTGTGTTGGTCATCTCTAGTCATGCAATAAACAACTTTTTTTTGTATTGATAACTTACCTTCATGCTTAGGGTATTCATAGGTTGAACCACCATGGTTGTGCTCTTAGTCATCTTCTTGTGATGGTGTTCTCAAGTAATTTGGAACTCGCTACTATTTGCTTGTCCTATTTAATCATGCAATAAATAGTTTTGTTTGTATTGATAACTTTAGTGATAGTCTCAATGGGCTAACTACCACAACAACTTATTATTCTCACTTAATATGATGGAACAGATCAAATTGAAATTTGAACTCCCAACCACTTAACTATGTAACATTACCCTTACTTAAAGGAGCACTTAAATGTGCTCCATGCAATACATTGTTTCAACCAAGTTTGTGTCTAGTAGTATATATATGTTTGTTATATGTAAATTCAATGAAATCAAAATCCATCTTGGTCCCCCCCCCAAGGAATTATATATTTTATTACATATATTTTCAAAAACAAATTCAAAATCTAGTTATTTTTCTTATAAGGAAACAATAATGATGATAATAAAATTAGTACAATTTCTTAAACAAAACAAAAACATCCATGTCTAAAACATTTCAAAATTATGTATGTCTTCTACATCATATAATTTCCTTTGGCAACCCATTGGAGTCTTTGGAAAGAGAAAGCAACATAATAATAATATTTTTTACTTACTTTGTGAAATTGTCATCACACTTACAATTATGGCACCATTGTACACCATGAACATCATTTTATTTTATTTTTATGGAATCATCCAATTGAATTATTCTATTTGGTGGATTTGCCCAAAAGAAACAAAGTGCCATTTAAGTTATAATTATTAATATTAAAATAGTTGTTGTGCACATTACTTTTGTCAACATCTCAACATGAATTGATTTTTCTGTTGTATTTGCAACTAATGAACTAAACATCATCTTACTCCTTGCCTTCAAAGCACCTTACAAATCTTTAAGGAACCTCAAAGGTGGCAAATTAAAACGATTTTAAGCTTGGGAACTCAAGTTACCACCCTTGTCATGGCCTTTAACTACACAAGCCACCATTGGTCATATCCATCCTACACAAAATAATTATTTATAAATGTTTTCTAGTTTGGAATATATCCAAATGAGTATCTTCTCTCTTGCTTTCTTATTAGATGTGGAAATGTTTTTTATGAATGTTAATAAGAAAATATGCATTACTTAGGGTGCATGCATTAATGTTTTTTTTCAACCAATGAAATGTGTGATTCAACCTTGGTCAACATTTGCCTGATCTCAAATATATCCAATCTTTGATATGACATCATCCCTTGCTTGGTTTTGGCTGAATTATTTACCTAAGACTTATGAATGTGTAAAACTTAGAATTTAATGGTTGGTTTCATAATCCCATTTGTGGATCGATGTATTAAACCGAATTTACAATGAAAATTTCAAATACAAATGAAATGAAAATGAAAAAACCTTCAAGGTTGAATCTCTCTTAAGTTTAACTAAACATGATGACTAAGTCTTGCCATGGCTTTTCAAAATGTGATAGAAACTCAATGATGATGCATAAATTTTTATGATTATTTTGCCCAATTTTGTTGAACGAATTTTGATGAAGTTATCCACACCTTCACATTAATGTTGATCATGAAATCAATAGGGGCAAGAAAGGATTGTCATTAATGAAGGTGATAATTTGATGATATTTGGTAAGTGACAATCGTAAGGTTACAAGTTATGATTACATTCATTCCTATGTTCATTTTGGGTTCGTACCAAATTTGAGGTCATGTCACTTGGGCTACCACACACTAGTGAACTAACACCCATTCATCACATAATACAAGATAAATGGTGTTCAAACATAAAACAATTTTCATTGTATTCTTGTTCCATAATTGACCATTTGTTAAAGGGTGATTTGTGACATGTAATTGTCATTCATAGCAATTTGATTTGTAGTTGTACATAGTTGTTACATTTTTTAATAACTTTACTAGTGATGATTTATTGGTTACATACTAGTTATCATTTTTTAACTATGTTTTTGTATATAAGTACAGAAGTATAGGTGACAAGGAAGGAGATAAAATCATTTTTTTGAAACAAATGGTTGTAATACAAATTATACTTGTCGTATTGAATTCAATGGAAATTTTCTTAACTTCTTCAATTTTCTTTTGATTTAGAATCATAGAGTGTGTGTCTTATTATGCATAAAATGAAGAGATGCATATTGCAAATTGAAGTGGATTTACAAAAACCATTTAATTTTTAAGAACTTGAAAGGAATAAAAGCATAAAACATGCATTTTTCCATTTTTGGCAACCATTTTGAGGAAGAATTTTATAAGAATTCTTCAAGAATTTTTGGTTTTAGATCAGTTGTTTAAGTGTATTTTTAAAAAAATACGTGTGTAATAACTTTAACAATTTTTGTGTTAATAAGAAGGATCTAAAATATATATTGAATTGGGCAGTAATTTAATTTGTAAAGGTATATATATATATATATGATTGTTGAAAGGATAATTATATTTACAAAAAAATTATTTAAAATTTGATTATTATAAGAGGTAGACATGTCTAAAATGGTTATAAGGAATTTACATAAATAGATTATTCAAAGTAATCAAAATAAAGATAGAAGCAATATTGATACATTAAAGAATGGTGCTTACTAATAGGATGACCATAAAAGTAGGTTTTGATTCACAAGTGAACAAAGTTAATATTGAAAAAAGGATGAAGTTGTAAAGTAAGAGAGGATGTGAAACTTGCTACAAACATTTAGAGGTGTTGGAAATATGTCAAATTCATTAGAATAAATTTTTAATGTAGAAGATGCTATTGAGGCCATATCACAAGATCCAATTGCAAATGACGAATCAAGGTAGTCCATCAATCTTGTATTGAATTCAGTTCAAACGATTGGAACCATGGGCTTTTTAAGAAAATGGATTAAAAACTTATGGTAGAAGTATTAATGTACAAACCATGAATCAATAACACAACAATGTTAATGGATTAGTTATATGGATGAACGTGTAAGTGAACCAAGATAAAAAAGGCAATGTTGCACAAAATGCATAATATGGGCATCAAGGAAGACAACCAAATAATCCATAAGCTACACTGTCACAAACAAATAAATTTGCTTGTAAGTTATGTCATACAAATGCACATATTATTCACAATTGTCTAATTCATTTCATTTGAAGTTCGATAACATATGATTGATGAATTGTGGAATTCTGTTCAAAATACTCAAAGGAGTTATTTGACAATGAATCCATTGAATCAACCATTTCATCTAAAGTTTGACAACAGATGATTGATGAATTGTGGAGTTCTATTCAAAATACTCAAAAGAATTATTTGACAACAAATCCATAGAATCAATCACAATTATAGAATTTTAAAGCATTGATGATTGTGACTTCTATTAATATGTCAACAATAAATCAAAGAGTTGATAAACACTTGGGAACAATAGAAGGGTTTAAAGAACAACAACCTCCAATTGTTGTATTTCCATATTAGTATGGGTCAAACCCATATGCTTTTCCAATGGGAACACTAATGATGTCGATGAACATGAATGTGATGATGTCTTTATTAATGCCCATATGGAATCTCATGACATATCCCAAGACATGAAATGTATGTCCATCGGTACCAACAACTCAAATACATGTGAATATACCTATTATAATTAACGCACATAAACCAATCCTATGACATAGCAAAAATCAACGAGAGTTGTCATTGGATGCAATAATGGATGTAGTACCCACTAGTTTCACCACCACTGAATGCAAGAGGTGGAGTTGTTCCACAAGAACCACTAATGGATGATGGTTGATACCCAATTTAGGTTGGGGTACATTTGTGCCATCATGGTATTTGTAATTTGTCACATTAATTGGACCTCCAATGAAGAAGCATTTACCATATTCGACTTATGTCAAGGATATAGATCTTGATGCTCAAATATGAGTATTCAAGAAAGCTATCAAGGTTAATGGAAAAATAATTAATGAAGACATCATTAATCTATTTGGTTTTACTCTTCAAGATAATATTTTTGAATGGGGAGAAAATTTCTTGCACGATCATTTTAATCGTATTTTGCATAATTGGAGCAAGCTTTTTGTAAATGTTACAAAACAAGAAAAAATGATGAACATATCTATATGAAGTTGAGAAGTATCAAACAAGAAGAGAAGGAATATGCCAAAATTTATTATGAACAAATCCTCAAATTACCTAATTGTTTATATATTAAGGCCATCAATACATACTTCATTATTGTTTTTAAAGTTGGTCTACATCCATACATCCAACTTTCAACAATTGGATTGAAACATGAAACTTTAATCAAACACAAAAAAATTGTGATTTGTGAAGAAAGTGGACCAAAGGGCTACAATTCTTTCTTTATTAATTCATATAAGTAAAAATGGAATCCAATCAAATACTAAAAATTCTAAACATAATAATTGGTACTATACAAATTGCAATAGGAAAGGCCATAATACAAAAGCATGTTGGGCCAAAACTATAGAAGTGCTAAATGTTTTTTTAGTTTTTGTGGTAAGAGTAGTAGCTTAATTAATCAAACTAGTACAAGTACCAGTCAAGTGTCCATGTTTGTTTTGTAACTAGATGGACCATAAATATGTGGATTGCCCAAGCAGATTTGAAGTACAAACAATACTTTAGAATAAAACTCTACAAATTATGGTCTAGAAGTCATCACATCCGAATAACACATTTCAATTAACGTGGTTGTTATGGTGGTAACTTGAAATCATGTTATACCAAAAGAACATGTGTTTGAGGGATGTGAACCATTGAAAGCATGAACATTGATTGGTTGGGATGAAGATTTTTTTGGTCAAACATTTATTGATAATATTCAAGCCATGCATGATGAGGAGATGACCAATTTTTGATACTAATTAGCCTGGATTACCTACTACGACCTCAATTCCATCATCGATACCATTGTTTATGCCTATGTTAATGCAACCCTTAGTATTTATTCCATCCATTATCCAATTCGTAAAACAAATTTTTGTAGGATATCAATCAACAAGTTCTTGATACAAAATATACTTTGAATTTAGGTCAACTCATTAAGATAGCTCCAAAGTTAAAACAATATTTGACTTAGAAGTTTTAGTCCACGAAACCATCAGTTCCAAAACTAACATTTGTCCATGTAATACATTTGTAGCCATAGATCAGATATGGTTGTTATACAGGTACATATTGAAAATCTTGTTGATGATGTTTTGTAAATGGTGGATTTGGAATCAATATAATTACAAAAGAGTTGAGGGCCACTTTAAGGTCACCTAAATGTCAACCAGCCCCTTGTAATATGTGGATGGCAAATTAGACAATTACAAAACCTATTGGTTTAATCCATGATCTTAGGATATTAGTTCATGGTATTCCATATAATGTAACTTCTATAGTTATGCAAAATAGTGTTTTGGATTGCACCTATTTTATGCATTTAGGACAACCTTGGTTACGTGATGTTAAAGTATCCCATGATTGGGGAACTAACATCATTATTATACATGGTAATGATATGGTCAAAACCATAGTAGTAACTAAACATCTAAGAAGTCAAACAAAATGTGTTGAAGTTCTTTTATGTTATGATTTTCAAAATGGGATCACATATGAAAAAGAAGACCTTGTATTCAAAACAAAACCTAGTTTTTTTAATATCATACTATTAGCTTACCAATTGTTTAATAAATCGAACCTTTAATGTCAATGAACTTGAATCTACATTCACATATGTGGTATCAAATCCTACCTTGTTGGGTTCTATAGTTTCATAGGAGTTTAGAAATTATTCAAATTTTTTTTATCAACATGACATTGATGATTTGGATGTTTACAAAACACTAGCTCAAAAATGAGTATAACAACTGTAGATTGTTGCTTGGACAATCACCAAAGAAAAACAATTAAAGCGTATCAATCTTGGTACCATGGAGTGTCCCCAATATGTGAAGATCATGTTTTTGGCTTATAGATCTTTTGAAAGAGTTCAAGGATATTTTTACTTGAACTTATAATGATTTAAAAGGCATTCCTTGTGAAATTGCATAACATCATATTGACCTTGATACTTCAACTGCTAGTTCATCAAGCCCGATACCAATTAAATCCAAACTATGTTGTTATTATCAAACAAAACATTGACAAACTTTTTGCTACAAGTTTTATACAACATGTGGAAGAAGCATTTTGGCTATCATTGATTATAGTTGTTCCCAAGAAAAATGATGAACTATGAATTTGTGTGGATTTTCGAAAGCTAAATGCATAAACTAAGAAAGATCCATATCCTCTTCCATTTATAAATGAGATCCTTAGTGCTATTGTTGGCCATGAGACTTATTCATTTTTTGGATGGCTTTTTTGGATATTATCAAATATCCATTGCATTGGAAAATTAGTACAAAACTACTTTTGCTATTGATTGGGAAACATTTGTTTGGGTAGTGATGCCATTTAGAGTGAAAAATGGTCCACCGATTTATCAACGTGCTATAAACAAAACATTTCATGAATACATTGATTTATTCATGAAGATATTTTTCGATGATTTTACTATTTTCAACATCATGGAAACTCACCTAGATAAAATATGATTTTGTTTTTTGAAATGTCATGAGTTTGGTAACAATTTCAATCTTGAGAAATGTGCATTTATGGTATATTTTGCTTTCAATATTGGATTTGTTATTTTGAAGAAGGGAAAACTTCATGATTCGAAGAAGGTACATGCTATCTTGAATATGTAGATTCCTACAAATCTTACATAGATCACAAGGCATGGGTTGGCAAGGCAACTAAAAGTTAGTTTGAAAAGTTTGGTTTTATTTTTAAAAGTTTGTGTTATGTGAAAGACAAAGACATCAATTTGGTGGACATGACCATGACCTTAGAAGTCAATAATTTATTGTGAGGCATTAAGTTTGTGTATTTCTTTTGATGGTGCATGTTTTGGACAACCATGAGCAATGCAATTCAATATGCAACAAATGATGACAAAATTTCCAAAACTTGACATTACTTAGTGTGAAATATGCACAAACGTCCCTCCAATTTGTAGCACATGGCCAATAAAATCAAGTATATTGTAATCTTGATTTTTGAATTGTAATGCAAACATTTGTAGGTTGTGAAATGCATAATAAAATTGATCCTTTCTTTTCATTGTGCATTGTAGGCAAGGGGGCAAATGAATGGAAGTGAACATGTCAAGAATATGGTTTGCATGAACACAAATTAGAAATTCTAATGAAAATGCATTTCACATCCAAGGTTACAACATTGCAACAATTCTTGGCCCATCAAACTGCAATTATCATGTGTTATAGTCATGAAATAGAATCTTTAGCTTAGAAGATTCCTTGAGCACAAATTTGGGCAATTGCTAAGGTAATTTATGATGCATTTTTTCCTATTATGATAACACGAGTAGTTAATAAGTGGTGTGAATATTGGCTATGATGGTCAAATGTTTTTGCTTTCGCAATTAAGTTGTATGTGAAACTTTTTAAGGAGAAATTGGAGTTTCAAGCATAAGTTGATGTTGATGAGGACATGAACATGCACACCAAGGTGAAACAACTTGGTGCCAACATCATGTGAAAACAAATAATTATTGTTTTGAGGCCCTTCCTCAATTTTATAGATTGCTTTGGGCTTCCTAAAGTTCACAATATTGTTGTTTTTATGTTGAAACCTCAATTTAAGGACTTGAGTCTAGTGGTAGACTACATTGGCCACTATTTTGCAATTGAAATTAATGTTACATATGACAATTAGTTCCTCCTCCCAACCTTCAAAATCTTATACCAAAATTTGCATGGATAGTTGAATGCTTTTTCAAATTTTGTGCAATACTAATGATGTTTTTGGAGTGGGATGTTTAAGGATGAAACTTCTTTTGAACAAATAAATGTTGTTTAAAATTTATTTATTTTTGTTTGCACACTTCAAGCTATTTTATTTTGGGTATTATGTGTGCAAACATATGTTCAACGTCATGTTTTCACACATTTGATGTGCCATTGGAAGATGTAAAAGACCTTTTTATTTGGTGATAAAAACATGAAGGGAAATTTCTAACAATTGTTTATTCAACTAAAGTGATTTTAATCCTACCTAGTGGTCAAATTGAGATAGAGAAAGTTTTATCTATTAAATGAATTCTCATAGGCCTTTGTCAATGTTGGCTTGGTGTGAAGAACTTGGATCTCTTAGTTCTTATTATTAAAAATTGGCTTGATGATCCTACTATTGTTGTCGAGGATAAGGAAGGACCTAAAGATGTGGATAGGTTTGGTGAGGGGACAAGGAGGATATATAGTCGATTGTGATGGACATCAAGTTTTTTTTTATGAGGTTGAGGATCGATCATGTAGAAGATTGTGTGCAAAATTGGGACACATATCCATGATTTTGGTAGCATTTTGTTCATGATTCACATGATATTTAAATTTGTTTCATTGAACTCTTATGTCCCTATTGCCACTTTGTAAATATTTCAATTCAATGATCACATTGGACATTATAAATGCATATTTTAAACCTTTCATGTGAATGAAATAAAAAATTTCATGTTATGGCATGTTATTTGTGTCATTCTTTTAGTTTTTTTCTTTCTTTTTACAAGACTTCTTACATGGCATGTAAAAACACTACAAGTGTAAATTTTTTTACACTTACACTATGTAAATACATAGCTAAAATTATTTACACAATTTTATATTTACATGCCTCACCTTGTATATTTACAGTTACACAAAATGTAAGTCCTAAACCATATACACACACAACATTGGTAGTTGCTTAGGTGATAATTCTTTAATTTTTTAAAAATTAAGTAGTCTAAGTGGCAATCATCCATAGGAAGATGTTGAAAAAATGGTGATCATCCCTAAAAAGATTTAACCAAATCTGGATATAAACCATATATGAAGTACAAATCTTTAATCAACCTTTTGTATTCATGGCTATGCACTGAAAACCAAATATAGAATTCTGATGAATTTTATTATTAATTTTCTCATTTTTGGTGAAATGAATTTAGATGAAATAAATAAATAAATAAATAAATAATTCGACGGACATGTGTTGAAATGGCCAAGGTACTTTGGTAGCAATTCCTTCTTGAGCTCTTGATAGAAAACATTGAATTGGGTTTGCTCATTTAAAATATAATGAAATAGCTTAGATGCTAGCTCCAATTTTTCCACATAAACTCCAAAAGAAAATGATGCATCTGGTTGCTTCTTTGATTGATCATAATTGACAAACTATTGTTGGCCCATAGTCTAGTTGTAGTAGTAGTGTGCACTAACTTAATCACCCAACTACCTAACCTACACCATAGGGTGGGTAGGTAGGTAAGTAGGTAGGTAGGGAGGTTTATCATGTGGCAAAGCTTTGGGGGAAGAGCATATGAGTGAGGTGGATGATCATAGAGAAATAAGCTAAAAATTGGGTCTCAAAACCATCCACAAATCCCCTTTTTTTTTTGGTACTAGAGTTTTTTCCTGAAAGTCACCCTGTCTTTTTGGGGCCCCCAATAGTTTGAAGTTTGAACCTGGAATCCTTGTTTTATCCCCAATTTTGGAGTGTAGCCTCAAGTAAATTAAGTCAGTGAAACTGGGTACCAATGTTTAAAATGAAACTGGGTATCAGTTTCACACAAGATTTGGTAACATTTTAAAAAATTCTCACAAGGACTTTGATTTTAGTGAAGAATTTTAGATGAAACAGCATTGGAAGGGTGCAGCAGGTAATTCAAATCCAAAACTAGGGGTTGGAACTCCTTTGAGGACAACTCTAGGTGAGGTAACCAGTTTCATCCGGACTTTTTGATTTTGGGCTCTAGTTTTGTCAAAACTGGGGGGGGGGGGACCCAGTACCCTGAGTTTGGGGGTCCTTTATGGATCAAATCTTAGTAGTTATAGTTTACTATTCTGCCAATTATAAAAGCCTTTATGAAGAAGACATAAAATAAATTATTTGGCTCTTGGACTTGGACTTGGACCCCACTTCTGAACTCAGAAAAATTGGACTTATTAGATGAACTTGTTCTGATGATAGTTTCTTTTATTGTATGTCTGTTGTTGGTGTGGTGGTGGTGGTGGTGATGATGATGATGGTGGTGGTAATGCAGCTTCTTGTGTGCTTTCATGTAAGTTGGGGAGGAGCTGTTGATTTTGTTGGTGTAATTAATTGTGTGCCCAGGAGATTTAACATTTCATCTTTAGATTCCCAAGCACAAAAGGAGCTTATGGTGGTGCATTCACACTTGATGTTAAGTCATTGTTAAAATGAAAATCTAGGTGGCATCATCCTAGGTGGCACCTAATGTTAAATGGGCCATAGCTCAATGTTAAGTGAATATGAGCTTTACATAAAATTTAATTTTCATGGCAACTAGGTTTAAGTCCTAATTAAATGGCTAGCATGATGTTACGGGACTCAACCCTAGAGTACCAAACACCAAGTGTGAACGCACCTTTGGATTGAGCTCCTTACAAGAGAGACCTCTTTGGAGTACTTATGTGTTTAGTCAACCAACCTATTTAACCAAACTTAATTTTAAAAAAATAGTTTGAAATCTAACTTATTTAACCTAACTTAATTTTTTAAAAATAGTTTGAAATCTAACTTGTTTAACCTAGCTTAATTTTAAAAATAGTTTGAAATCTAACTTATTTAACCTAACTTAATTTAAAAAATAGTTTGAAATCTAACTTATTTAACCTAACTTAATTTAAAAAATAGTTTGAAATCTAACATTTAACCTAACTTAATTAAAAAATAGTTTGAAATCTAACTTATTTAACCTAACTTAATTTTAAAAATAGTTTGAAATCTAACTTATTTAACCTAAGTTAATTAAAAGAATAGTTTGAAATCTAACTTATTTAACCTAAGTTAATTAAAAAAATAGTTTGAAATCTAACTTATTTAACCTAACTTAATTTTTAAATAGTTTAAAATGACATCAACCTACAGTTTAACTCTTTTCTAAATTTCAGGGTTTTTTTGGTTATGATTTTTTTATATTTGTCCAACCTTTAACAAATAAGAAATGCAATGTAGAACATTTTGGGGATGACACTTGTTCACACAAAGAGAAAAAATGTTCATGTAAAGGTAACATTTCTATTTAGTATATTGATACATATATACATATTTTTTGAGAACGCCCAATAGCTAAATTACCCAAGGAATTTGGAAGAATCAAGCAACCACACAATTCATAAGTGGGGCTTGAATTGATTCTGCATAATTGATTAATTGTTTATAATGAGTAATATGTGGTGATTAATTAATGTTTTATAATGAATAATGAGGTCTTTCATGTCATGTTATTGCAAGTAAAGGAATGCAAAGTTTGATTGACTCCCTTTGTTTATGCACTCTTTTCTTGAGGAGCTCATTTTTTTTATCCCACATAAATAATACAACCTTCAAAAATAATCCCATGAATTTCACAAAATCATGTTTTATGATTTTAATTTTTTGTTGCAAGCTTATCACAAAATATTGGGTTTTTAATGAAGATTTGCAATTCAAACAACCACCCAAATCCACAAAATATTGGATGTTCTAATGAAGATTTGCAATCAAACAACCCACCCAAATCCACAAGATATTGGATGTTCTAATGAAGATTTACAATTCAAACAACCACCCAAATTGATGGTTAAGAAAACCATTGACACATTCCCCCATTCTATCCTAATGAATTAGGAGTTTGGAATTGATTTGAAACACTTTCACACATCCCTCTTGTGTACTTTGCTTGGGAATAACTCTTTAGATTATTGTTGTATAACACAACTTCCCCTACCAATTTGAAGAGTGAGTATGCGGATCTCTCGAATATGTTACAATATTCACCACCTTTTTCATTTTATTTTGTGTCCCATAGCTAACCATGGTGGTTAGGTATGCACTATGTACGAGGTAACCATCCACATGCATCTACCCACTTACTAGCCACCAAGTGCCTTACCTACTTACTATCTTTACATAGTAACAACTAACAACTTACATTCCATACTTCACTTATGGTACAAGTTTACCCACTTATATTAGTGTTTTAAAAAATAAAATAAAGTTAATTAATCAATTAATATTTCAATTTTGTGATGTTGCTCAAGTGATGATACTTCTGAAAATTTTCTTTTTGATAAAAAATGGGAATTTTTTACAGAATATTATTTTCAAAAAAAATTCTTTCATAAAATTTTGAAATTTCGCCAATTTTTTTTTCACTAACTTAGGTAGGGGAAGCCTTGGGTGAACCCACACCTACACTTGTACCATGGTAAGAACTAAAAGCTCTGAATTTTTCTAAGGTTGCTTCTAACCATGGTAAAACTCCCATACTAAAATTAAATCAGAAATTCAACATCTTTTGGGTTAAATATGCTGCCACTAAAAGTCACAACTGAGGCTATAAAGGCTTTCCAATGGATGGTGCAAGCACTCATGGGTGGTGTTAGGTTGAACCAGCACCCACCCAACAGACCATACAAGATGGATGATATGTGGACAAGAAAAACGTTTTCATTGTATTCCATTCCCATACCTAAGCATGGTGGTTACGTATGCACTAACCATACACATACATCTACATACCTAGTAGCCACCAAGTGCCTTACCTACAGACATAGTAACCATTTATATTACGTACCTACTTCTCTATGATACTTTACCCCCATACATATGTACCTTAAGATGCGTTCACACTTGGTGTTAAGGACTCTAGTGTTGTGTGCCCTAACATCATGCTAGTCATTTAGGACTTAATCCTACTTACAATGAAAATGCCCATGGAATAGTCACTAAATTGAATGAATGTAAACACACATCCACATACATAAACAAACTCACACTCTAGCTCCCTTGTTTCCCCCCCTCCCACTTCTTCCTATAGGAGAAGGTCTTGCTATGCAAGCCTTTCGGATTTGAGATTCTCAAGGTTGGTAGGCCAAGGGAGGGTGAAAATTCGTAAGTTAGAGGTAAGTCAAGAAAAGTGAAATATGTAAGATTCAGGCTGGGGAGCAACCTGAAAATACAAAGGGAAATAAAATGGCGTGTCTTTACACATAGGAAAATATAATCTTACAATAGAGTTATCCTTGAAAGTCAGGCGATTAGGGGGCAAGAACGGCCAGTTTCAGCATAATAGGCCATCAAACACGTAACTGGGAATGAAAATTTTTAAGAGAAGGAAATAACTGGGACACAAACTAGTATTTCCACCGATTTTGGCGGCAAACTGAGTTTCATCCTGTGTTTCCTTTTTTCCTGAGCGCGTACACTGCTGCTGCTACATATAAATTCACTACTGGCTCCTACTTTGTACAACTGCTATAATTAGTCTCGAACCTTGTGCATTAAATGCTGAGTTTCAGCAATTTCATGCCGAGATTTATTAATACTTTACCGATACCTCTAATAGATTCAATAGCAAAGAGGAAGTCAAAAAAACCATGAGCAAGCAAATGGATGGATACCACATGTGGTCACAAGTGACAACAAAGGCAAGCTAGCACAGAAAACTCTGAAGACCATTGTCAGTCACAAAATGACAAAAATCTCACCATCTGTCTCAAGTGGACTCTGAATCCATGGGCATGCAAACCAGACTACTACAAACACACTACAAGAACTTTCTTTGGAATTTATTGAAATGATTGGGTTTCTGAACACAGGAACTAATTGGAACCATGTGAAGTGCGGAGGGGAACTTACCCACCAGTGCACCAAGCAGGATGGATGATATGTGGACAGAAAACATTTTGTTCCATTGTATTCTTGCTTTGTTGTTAACCATCACGGTCGTTAGCCATGCACCAACCTAGTAACCAAGTGCCTTAAGGACTTTCCTACATAGTAACCAAGTGCCTTAACTACTTACCTACCTAGTAACCAAGCGCCTTAATGACTTTCCTACATAGGAACCAAGTGCCTTAACTACTTACCTACCTAGTAACCAAGTGCCTTAACGACTTTACTACATAGTAACCAAGTGCCTTAACGACTTTACTACATAGTAACCAAGTGCCTTAACTACTTACCTACCTAGTAACCAAGTGCCTTAACAACTTTCCTACATAAGAACCAAGTGCCTTAACTACTTACCTACCTAGTAACCAAGTGCCTTAACTATTTTCCTACCTAGTAATCAAGTGCCTTAACTATTTACCTACCGACAATTGTAATCGCTAAAATTTCTTACCTATATTTACCTATGGTGCTTAACCCACTTACCTACGGAGCTTACCAAGGGGAAACAAGAGGGTTTCGAAGATAGGTTTCTCTAGTGGGTAACGCGGTTGTAGTTTCATCCACAATTGGGTCATAAGGAGGGGTCTCCAATGAATGGTGCACCAACGGTTGCGGGGTCACACAATAAGAATCCCTTTTTATGTTGGCTTTTTGCTTTGGGATTTCAAGGATGTCTCTCTCCCAATCAATATTTTGTTCATTCCGAATGGGTGTGAAAAGAGGACCCACTTGAACAAGATTTAATATTTATTGGTTTGATTGGATTCAAGCCTTTTCCGCTCCACCCCGGCCCCCACATAGGGGGGGGGAATGAGAACAACATTATTAGGGTTCCTATTGTGATAACTTGTCCAAGAGCTTCTCTAGAGCCCACATTCAATCAACTCTTGAAGCCTTCTCCTCTTGAAGCTCTTAAGAGTCGAAGTGAATGTTGGCATGTTCACGGATATAGGGCAAGGTTAATTAGGGTCAGATTCTAGGGTTAGGTTTTAGGGTAATCTTAAACCCACCTGAGGTTCAGAATTTTTTTGTTGAAAATCGGATTTGAATCAGAGTCAGAAACCACTTTCTTGAACACACTCGCTCAGGATGACCCATTAATAAGACGCCTGCATTCGCCCATGATTTTGGGACGTGCTTCTCGACGCCATCACATTTCTGATTTTCCCAAAGCAGCTTTTTCATTGTGTCGGAGCACTTAAATTAAAGCCTAGAACATTAAAATAATAATAAATAATAAAATAATAAATAATAAATAATTTATAAATATAGATTGTCAGCAATTTGTTCTTTGAAAATTTGTTAGCTTCTTTGGACAATGTCCAACATGGCTCTGCCATGACTAGCAAAAAAAAATTCCTTTCTTCCACCCACCCACCCACCCACCCCCCTTGACTAGCTACAAAATCATGGTGGCACACACACAGACAGACACACACACACACACACACACACTCTCTCTCTCTCTCTCTCTCAAGCTTTTAACTGGTAGTGGTCTGGCTCTAAATCCTTCTTCAATTATGTTGAGAGAGAGAGAGAGAGAGAGAGAGAGAGAGAGAGCTAGTAGCCCACACACACATAATCAGAAAGCACACAAAATGTGGCAGATCCAGCAACTTGGAAAGTCCCTTATGAACTCCATTTTCTCCTCCTGCAAAAAATTTGGATGGATGGATGGATGGACAGACTTGACCAAAACAAATCCACAAAGACAATAGGTAGCTACCAAAACAGAAGAAATCATTTATTATTATTATTTTGAATTATATATATATATATATATATAATATTTTTGGGATGAAAAATAGTCTTGAAGTTTTTGGCCTTTTGTCTCAATAATTTTGTGTAGGAGGAAAAGCTTGATGAGAGGGGAACAGCCCACCCCCCCACCCCCCCCACACTTTTTTTTTAAAATTTTTTAGGTACATATATATATATATATACTAAGTGAGACTTGGATTGCTTGTTTGTGCATAGGGTAATCAAAATTTTCCTTATCTTGCAGGAAAAATTATATAAAATAATAAAATAATAAAATCCAGGTTTACAAACAAGCTCAATAATAAGCATGAGATAATTCAAATTCATTCATAAAAATTAATGTTAATTTATCCTATATATAAAAGCAAACATGGTGTCTGTCTATCTGTGGTGACAAACAGGGCAGGGCAGGGCGGCCAGGGCAGACACCCGCCCATAGCAGGTCATTTTCAGTTACGCCTGAAAAAGCAACAGTTTTTGTGTCTGTCTGTGTGGGCAGTGCCTGGAAGATTCTTCCAATCACTGCCCGTTCCTGGTGGAGCTTCCCCAGATGTAACTGACTCTAGAGAAAAAAGAAATCAAGGGCAGTCTGATTTTTTGAGGCAAAAGATTTGGTAGACCAGAAAAAAAATATTTATTTATTTATTTATTTTTGTATTGACCAAGACTACCTTTTTTTTCTTTTAGCTACTATCCGTCCCGATTAAGGGGACAGATGAAATGTCCGTCCAACTTGATGATGGGACGGATTTAGGGGAAGACCAGAAAAAAAATATTTAGGCCTTGGACAGACCAGAATCAATTTTATTTTTTTTTGTATTGATCAAGACTACCTTTTTTTTCTTTTAGCTACTGTCCGTCCCAATTAAGGGGATGGATGAAATGTCCGTCTGACTTGATGACGGGACGGATTTTGGGGAAGCTTTTTTTCTTTTAGCTACTGTCCGTCCCGATTAAGGGGATGAATGAAATGTCCGTCCGGCTGGATGATCACAAAATAATAATAAAAATAAAAAACACATAAAAATAAAAAAATAAAAAAGTTAAAAGTTTAAAAAAAAAACTAAAACGCAAACCAAGTTTAAAGAAACCGGGGGACTTCACAGTGGCCGAAGGTCATGGGCACCCACTAGTTGAAATAAAGTCTAGAATTTGGTGTTCCTTTTTCTCTTGTGTCTGTCTGTTGAAAGATTTTTTTTTTTTTTTTTTTTTTTATTTTTTTTTTTTTGGAATTTTTTTTTTTTGGTTTTTTTAAATTTTTTTTTTTTTTTTTTTTTTTTATTTTTTTTTTAAAAATGTTTTTTTTTTGTT
>Ga0116231_10002157_pt1 | contig 41160 bp, 25 predicted proteins | sample S1TSphgellanicum_2_FD_89695 | JGI IMG/M metagenome (GOLD analysis project Ga0116231, IMG submission 89695) | Host-associated microbial communities from peat moss isolated from Minnesota, USA - S1T2_Fd - Sphagnum magellanicum MG | ecosystem: Host-associated > Plants > Peat moss > Unclassified... | reverse complement strand
ATGAATCACATTAAGTATTAAGCCCTTGTAAAAACCTAAGCCAAAAATGGTGATGAAAAAAAGTTAAGAATGACAATTCAACTCAAGCAATGAAGTGGAGCAACATGATACCCAATATGCATATGAAAAAGAAAAATAAAACGAACAATCATGTGCACCCAAGATATTACCCAATAAGCATCACAATTTGTTCCATATCCTTTACTTAAAAGTGTGAACTTGTATTGAATAAAACTGGACTAAAGGATAGCACTTCTACATTAGCTTATTGGTAGGAAAAGGTTCTATTTGAGGGGTGTTAGAAATATTAAAATGTTTGTGACTTGGTCCAATCAAAGTGACCCATTAAAAAAAAACCATTGGGCTTTGAGATGCTGAGGTGCACTCACAACTAATTATTGTGGATTATAAATAGGTATAGCCATCAAGGGTATATGCTTGTCCTACAAAAACATTTACACAAGATCATGTAAGTGTAATTGAAATTATTTTACACTTCCCCGTCTAGGTGGAAAGAAATAATTTATATTGTAAGTATAGGGTAAATGTAAATTATTTATATATATCCGGTGTGTATATGATGGCTATATGTGTAGTTACATTTGCCCTCTCAACACTGGTTTGAACCTGCTGTAAAGCGCAGAGCAATTGCGATGAGCCCCTTGTCTGGTTCCATCGCATGCCAAACATAATCCCCCCAAAAGTTCCTAATAGGTGTTCACCCAATCCACATTGGGAAGGTGTTGTGTTCACCTTGTCAAGTCGACATGACAAAATGCTAAATTGCAGAGTCACTAATGAAGTTTTCACGTGGGTGCTCTGGAACATAATTTGTTGCTTTGCCCCATTGTGACGTAAACATGGCGGCTCTGGAACATAATTTGTCCTTTTGTCCCCTTGGTGACCTAAACAATGGGGCTCTGAAACATAATGTACTTTGCCCCTTGGTGACCCTGTTTGGGTTTTGCTCTTGTGGCTCCGCCTTGGGTCTTCTCTCTTCGTCTTCATTTTCCCCTTTTGAAGGGTGCTTTATTTGATGTGCTTGTCAGGGTTTCATCATGTCAAGTTGTGTAAACATTTCACTTTTACAGTTTGACAAGCACGCTTTGTCAAACTGCGAAGTTGCCAAGTTGCAATTAGGGTTCACTTTCTCAAGTTGTTAATAACTGTGAGAATGTGAAAAGGGTAGAACTAGGCATGGCATACTGTATAAAAGTCTCATGCTATTCCTAAAGCACTGCTTGGATTGTTCATTTGTATTTTCAGCTCCCTTACCTGCCGTAAGAAACATGTTTTCAGCAAGGGGGATTGACATGCCTTTTTGTTTAAAAAATGACTTAAGCAGATGCAGGCCTCATATCGAGACCACCATAGTGGGGAAATTAAGGTGATATGAGATATAGGCTTAAATGGTTTTGCAAAGTTTGACTCCTTTAGGAGTCAAGAGATGGTTGAGCCTTGGGGTCCGTATGGGTTATGGTGCAGTCTTAGTCCAACTTGGAGCCGACCCATACCCAACTCCAGACCTTAGCCCATATGGACTCTGGGAATTGACTCTGGGCTGGTTCCAAGTTAGACTAAGACTTAACCTCGATAACAAGGGTTTAGTGAGTCTAAATAGAGAGTTTGAGTCTGTCCTGAACGGTTCGAACTTTGGGACTAACCAAGTGTGCTGTGAGATGTGCAGATAAATAGGAGCTAAGGCAAAGGGATTCAATGTAAGAAAAGCTTGATGAGGCTCGCCGAGCGCAAGATCACAAGCAAGAAAGGACTTGTCAGGGATCTTCTGCAATGAAATATACCAGCCAGGTTGTACTGGGAACTTCTGAGTAGCAGAAGGTACCAGCCAGCCTGTCACTTTTTCTAAAAAGTGAAAGATTCCCTGCTCTGCTTTACATAAGAAAAGGGCTTGTACTCAGGTCTTGATCCTATACACAAATATCTTGGGGAAAGACATTGGGGACAGTAGAAAATCAAATAATCCAAATGCCCTCACTGTTCCAAATGAAAAACCCACCTATTGGGTCCAAGTTTTATTGTCTCATTGGCTCGGCAGAATATTTGTTCTTTTCTCACCAGTTTCAACACAGGCCCCCCTAAACCTAATTGTTTTTATCTTTAAACACAACTTTGAAATTTTTTCATTGTGAATTTTGATGTTTTGAATCTTGGAACTACAACTAAAACCAAAGGTAATGGAACTAGGAATTGAAATCAGCCTAATTGATAATTCAAAAAAAATAGAAACTAGAACAAGCCTTTAAATTAAAAACCAAAATCAAACTCAAGCCCCATTTTTGGAAAAAAATAAACTAAACTAAACTAAAACCCAAAACTAGTTTCTTGAAAATTTTAAGAATTGGAACCAAATGTTCTTCCTAGAACCATGAATTGCCCAACATTAATTTCTTCCTTTTGATTAAGATTTTTCATTTTCATTATTTTTTTGTTTTTTATAATGTTATTATTAATTTCAATGGATGAAGTGAACCTTGTTGGCTAGATGAATTGTGTGTATAAATTATGTCAAAAATGCAATAAATTACATGTGGGATGTCAAACGATTGAACTACATGAAATTTCTCTTAGTGAGCCAAATTCATTGGATTTTTGCATGAAAATTCATGTTGTTTCAAAATTAAACAAATTCCATACATGGGATATCATTTAGAGCATTTTTTCATCCATGAATATTCATCTAGATTCCATGAATGAACATCATATAATATCTTCAAAAAATTCTAATGAGTGAAATTGTTGCACTCTCTAGGTTTCATGGATAAAATTTAGTGAAATTTCAATATGATATAAACATTATTCATTATATATTGTTGAGATTTTTGTCATTCATGAAAGTTCATGACAAGGATATTAGTTTTATGTTAGTTGATTCTTGTGTTAGTCATGTTGGTTTGAAAGGCTCCATGCAATTGATTGTTAAATGTTAACTTCAGGATAATGTCATTGCAATTTGGGGAGGGGGGGACCTAGTTATTCATCTGACATAGGGACACGTGATATGTCCAGTCAGGATAATCTTGTTGCACAGGTGGATTAGGGTCCTACATAAATCCCATGTTCCATTATCAGAAATTATGGATGAAATCTCATGAATGAAATTTTGATGAACTTTCATGAATGTAACAAATTCTGAAAAGTGATTTCGTGGATGATTTTTATTGAACATGCAAGTTCATCTATTGAAAATTGATGATTGATATCTCATGGACATTCATACATAAAACATGGAATATGTTTTCTTACTTAAATTGGTCCTTCCACACCTAAATGATTTTTGGATTTGCCTTACCTACACCTGCACTACCTAGTACAAATGTTTTTCATTAAATCAAGTTTGGTCACAACAAAATCTTGTGAATTAACAGCAAGTTTTACTCCCAATTTTCAAATGTCCCAATATCATGGTGGTCCATCTCATCACATTTGGAGATGACATTTTGTTGAAAACTCTCCAAACATCCTCCATGTTCCCACATTTTGCATACATGTCAACCAATTTATTGCCCACAAAGACATCAGAATCCCATCTACTTTCAACAATCCACTCATGAACACACCTGCCCTCTTCAAGTGCCTCTGTGTTGGCACATGCATTCAACACCCCCACAAAAGTAACAAAGTCTGGTCACACATGGACTCATATTGCGTTTGTTGAAGTAGTTCCAGTGCCTTCTACCTGTGCCCACATTTCATATATCCCAATATCATGGTGGTCCAAGTCACCACATCTCAAGATGGCATCTTTTTGAACACTCTCTGAGCATCCTCCATGCTTGCACATTTTACATACATGTCAATCAAGCTACTCCCTGCAAGCACATTTGAATTCCATCCACTTTCAATGATCTGCTCATGAACAAACTTGCCTTCAACACCCCACAAAAGTAACAGAGTTTGGCTGCACACCTTGTTGCATTTGTTGAAATAGCTTTAGTGCCTTCCATCTTTGCCTGCATTTCACATGCCCAATATCATTCTGGTCTGAGAGACCACATATCAGGATGGCATCTTGTTGAAAATTCTCCAAGCCTCCTCAATGCTCCCACATTTTGCATACATGTCCATCAAGCTATTGCACACAATGACAATCAGACTCACAAATATTTTTTAATGATCCATTCATGAATAAGTCTATTATCTTCAAGTGCTCGTAAACCAGCACATGCTTTAATCATGTGATTAAAATTGAATTTACCAGGATTCATTCCTTCTTGTTGTAGTTGTTGGAAAAACTGCATTGCCTTCTCGGGTTGCCCACCCTTCACATACTTCTTGAGTTTTGTATTCCATGCAAACATGCTTGATTGCACGAATGCCTTGTGGCCACCTCTGCTGCCACCCATGGCAGGTTTTGTTAGTCCTCAAGCCAGAGTGCCTCATGTGTCTTCTTATGTTTGAAATCTGGGTACTTTTCATTTGCCCTACAACCAGAAATCCAGATCATGTTGATCAGCCGTGTATTCTTGACATCCCATCCAGGCATAAATGTCATCAAAAGAATAGAGAAAGCCGCACTGACATTCTCCATCAGCAAGATTACATTAGAACATATTGCATATACTTACATTTTCCAGCATACTACTATCCTACCAGTGCAAAGGACCTTAAAAGAATTTCTACCAAGTCTAGACCAGGGCAAGATATCAACCAAGAGTGACCAACAAGATTGACACCAACAAGAGCTATGGCTCCATTGACAAGTAAACTCTGACAGGTTTGACATTCAGTCACCATCTCTCATCTGTGATCCCACCATTGTGAATGATCCAAAAAGAACTCCCACTATAGTTTCTCTGTCTGATTTCCAAGGATTGCCGGGAAAATTCCTTTTGATCATCTACTTTGCTCACATAAAAAGCATGATGAGGTATTGCTTCCTGCCTAGATTGTGTACAATCTTTCGATTTGATTGAGAAGATATCACTGTAATCAGGTCAAGATTTTTCAAAAAACAAAGCACGCCAGATTGATCGTCATCCGCCCACTTACAATGGCCTTTAAACCCTCCAAAACCCTGGCACCCTAAAAAAGATGGAGCACCAGTGACCCTAAAAGCTGGAGCACCAGTAATATACTCTACTCATTGGTAGGGGGATACCCAATTTGTGGGCCAAAAGATTCTTGAAATCTGAAAAGAAAGTTGGAGAAATTTTGAAGAGTTATGCTCAGAGCTGATCTTGGTGTCTTTGACGATTGAATTTGTAATTTTAGTATTCACAGTAGGTACATGTTGGGTGCACCTCAAGGTCTATCTGTATGGGAATAATGAATGGGCAATTCATTCACATGAATAGAAGTAAGCTGATTGCACAATGCAGACTCCTCGAGAGAGGGGTCCCTCTTTTGTTGGTTTTGTTTTTGTTTCCTTCAAAACTTTGCTCACTCTACACACTAATATTGAGACTGGGCCATATTAAACAAGTGATGAGAGTTTGGTGACAAGCCACCTCTTAGAGCACCTCCCAACATACCTTCTATTTTGGATTGTAGCTATGTTTATGACATTCAAAAAGGGTACTAATTATTTCTGAATTCTCATTAAAAACATGAAATTGGAACAATATAAAACTGAGAAACAATTTAAGTGTAACACAGAGCTAGTCATTATAACTGGCCAATGGAGAAGAGTCATTTTATTATGCATGGGCATACAGTGTCATCAGATCCTCTTAAATTTTGGTGGCCCAAATAGCATTTCTATTACTCAAACTGACATGTACATGTAGTGAAAGTTGTATTTCATCCAAAATGTAATGTGGAGGGCATTAGTGTGGCTACTCTGATATGACAATCACATGGTATTATGAAGTTCAGTGTCAAGTATGTAGCTTGTACATGTTTTTAACATTTCCACCCACCCTTTCCCTCCTCGCCAGCCAGAATTTGGCTTTCTTGATTGAGTAGAGGGCTTTCTCTTATTTGAGGCAATGATTTTTTGTGGCAAGGTCTTGCTAAGTTTGTAAAACACAATTGAGAAAAACTTGGAAAAACATCTTTTTTAGTGTAAAATGTAATATTTCCAGGAATAATTCTCCACTTTTGTGTATAAATCAAAAATTGAAGAAAAGTATTGATATGAGGCCCAGCCAAAGTGGCCTTAAATACATAGAGTGTCCAATATGAGAGCACTTCCACTGCACGAACATACTTGCAGACATTCCCCTCAAAAATTGGAGTGACCTTAAAAGAACATAAGGAAACTCTTGGAGTGAGCAGGAGATAATGTTGCATATGGGTTGTCCAAATAGACTATTAAACATCAGTCAGTTATTAGGGTCAAATATTGAAATCAAATTAATTTCTCAAAGAGAATACCCTAGAGAGATAGAGCAAAGCCTCCTACCATATGCCAAGAACTTGTAATCCACTTGTCCCCAAATTTATTGATAGGAAAAGAAGGGTTATCTCTGCACAGAATTCCTTTAACGTGTGAACTCTATCCTCAACTATGAGAAGAAAATACTTCGTCAGAAAAGAACTGTCCTTCCTAGCTTCCAAGGGATTTATGAAAGAGGCATTTATGAAAAATCTACCTCTCAGATATTCTACATCCAGAGGAAGTTCTTTCTAGATGGAGCATGAACCTTGGAATGGTCATATGCTTTGCAAGTAAAATAGAGAAGCACTAAACCAAAATGAAGGCAAGGCTCTATATTGCTCATCCATCAGCTCTGCAGTGGGGACCCTTTGTTCAGTGTGCATCACGATCAGTTCAACAAGGCACATCATTCTAGTATTTTGAACCAAAAAAATTGGCTGCCAGGCACCCCAATGCAACATACTGCTATGACCTCTGTCCAGTATGTTTTCCATCAACCCTGAAACCTTTGCCTATCTGCCTGAGAAGGCCTATAGTATAATGAAGCTGTGCATAGAGACTGTGTGATTTTCATTGTGAGCTCTTCAGGCCGGACACTGAAGTACATCATGTATAACTTCCCAAAAGTGAAATCCAGTCCTGGATTTGGACTGTTCATTTGAAAGCAAAAAATATGCCAGTAAGTTTACATGGATATGTTGTTTGTAGATGTTCAAGACAGTACATTCTTGGAGAGAAATCTCTGAAAAACTTGCATTTGTTCTTCCTATTGATACTGAAGTTAGCAGCTAAGACAATGATCAACACAGTCAAGTGGACAGCAATTGAAGCAAGTGATGTATGCACTCATGGAGAGTATCAGTGATGGCACATACCCATCCCGATGTTTTAGCAATTTTGTGGTACCTGCCGATATGTCAACCTCTTTTGTGCATTTGACTTATCAGTAGCTGCCCATTCCCAAAGACAATTGGACAATTGTATACAGAACATTTCCAGTCATGAGAGAGTAACTACATTCTTCCACAGCAAAGACTTAGGCAATCCCCAGATGCAAGTAATTATGCACACATTTTAACTTAGTTTTACGTATTCATCTACAGCCTTTTATGATATATTGATTCTGTGTGAGATGTTGTGCAGGCATACCTTTGTGAAATTTGTGGTGAGCAAATTGATTGAAGAAATTGACAGGTACAGGCTCCAAACATTGGACTCTCCCATATGCAAATAGGGTTTGGGTCTTTCAGCCTTACTCAAATTAAAAAACTTCATCACTAAGGGTGGCCTCTGCTGATTTAGTCTTTGCCATCTTATGCATCAAGAGCTCAATTTTGATTGATGCTTACTACTCACAGGATCCTGTCACACACCCAGTTGGCAATTGGGCTATCTGCTAAAAGATTAAAACTAAACAGCAATGCATTTGCAAGTGCAATTGCACAATAACTGAGAGTGGGAACAAAGCACATTTTGCAAAGTAGATAACTCAGATTCTGACACTGAGTGTCAAATTATCTACAGGCTAATGCTTTTGTGACCCATGTTACAAAATGTGATAGTCTGTTTTAGTTACCCTTCTCTGCAGAATACCCATGGGTATTACATGGATCCTTGAGAAACTTGCTCATTCCTAAGAGTATGCTCAGTTCTTGAGATGAAATTATCTGTTCCTAGTTGGTATCAAATCCAAATTCTTGTGAAATTTTTTTTCCCCTCCACTTACATCTAAAATGTTCATTTGAATAGTTCACATGTGAGCAAGGATTTGAAGTATTTGGTTTTGTCATCCATTGTGCAATTCTGCATCTCTGTAGTCACATGAAGCCCTAAAGAGGAGGCATGACTCAATCCAAGCTTCATTGTCATTCTTCTTTCTTTTTTCATTTTGGAATGGTGGGGAAGATTATGATCCAGTTCTGGTAAAGGCTCAGAAGCAAGTGTTTTCTCTGAGGCATTTGGACAATTTCATTTGTTACAGTTTCCAGACAAAGGTTGCTAGCCTCTTGAGGTGCAGATCTGAAGGAATCACAGGAGTTCATTTCTCAGGGAAGCAAGGTTTTTTCTGTGTTTGAAAATCAATGCTAACAAAGGTAGAGGGTACAACACTGGAATGTCAAGCAACTTCAACTCTGTCTGGTGCAATCTATTTACAAGAAAATGTACTCTACAAGATGCCACACTCTCTATGTAATGCATGTTTGAGATCTCTCTATAGCTGATGAATACAGGTGTGCATGAGTTCTAAGACTGTCATCAGTGAACTTGCAAAATTCTATCCTCCCAATCTACCAATCTGTTTGATTCAAAAGTCTAGGTGAGAAACATTTGCATCCAGAAATGAAGACAACCACAGGTCTCAATTATTCTAGTTTAGTTCCACATGACGAGCTAAAGCAAACCATGTTTCACATTATTCACAGATGAAACAATTTGACAGTTCTGAAAACACTTTGTTGACAACAGTCTCCAATGCTTTTACTCACTTACAATCCACACTGCTTTAGATCGCAGATGCATCTTAAATAGACAATATACAATCCCCTAGATTTGCTTTGAGAAACATGACTGTAATTTAGTCAACTAGAACTAATTCCAGTTACTCCATAAACATGTCATGTATCCTTGCCACTGAGTGGAAGCATCCTGGGCATGGGGAATGCTAAGCATTTCAAGCATCTCAGCAAACAACTTAGAACCCTGAAACATAGGGATGCTTTCTTCTCCTTGTTGTAAACCCTGAGAGGGCAGAAGAAGAAAGAGAAACACAAGAAAGCTTACTAGTGGTTGTTTGGTCTAGTGCACATAGGGATGCGTACCCATAGGCGCGTAGCAGGCTCTTCCTCTGGTCGCCCTCCTCCCTCCCCATGTGGTGGTGCTCTCGTGCCCTAGATAACGGCTCAAGTCGACTCTGAAGTTGTGGCAGGCTTTTATCAAATGTGCATTATCTCAGGTCCATCCAGAGTAGATGAAGCCGTTTGCATTTTTTGTCAATTCGGTGTCAGCAAGCAAGAACGGCATCAGGGTGTACGGTGAAAGTGTAAGTGCCAGCAACGACGATTTCGTAAATGGCATAACCATCTTCAACCTTGACGAATTTGACTCCCTCCATTTTCAACACAAGCCGCGTGGCTTCAGTGACCGAGTTTAGAACTGTGATGGGAATAAACACTGTCCCTGTGGTTGGAATGGCAGTCGTAAAAGTGATCTCGCCACTCGTGCGTTTCCATTCGCTTATAATTTTTCCGTGCACCGAATTGTAGCTCGCCTTCACCCATGTCAAGTCGCCGACGATGGTTGGTTTTATGATGACCTTTCTGAAACCGGGATCATGGGGATCGCTCTGGATGCCGGCAAGATTGTGAAAGAACCACTCGTTAATTTGCCCGAACATGAAATGATTTTGTGATGAGTAGGGGTTGGCATCCCATGCTTCGGTCAAAGCCGTTGCGCCTTTCGCTAGCTGCATACCATAGCCAGGCTTGTCCGATTGATTGTTCATTTTATAGACCACATCGGAGCGATTGCCATCTGCCAAAGCGCGCAAAAGATAGCGAAAACCCACATCTCCAGCAGTGAGTCCTTTTTCCTCAATATCTGTAACAATATTGTCCAGAACTGCCGCTCGATTTGTAGGTTCAACGAGACCCATTACTATCGCCAGGGAATTCGCACATTGCGAACCGGTGGCGTACTGGTTTGTGACTGCATTGAAGAATTTTGCATGGAAGGCCGCTCGAATCCGCTCCGCCTGTTGCTGATACCTGGCAGCGTCCTCTCTACGGTTGAGCAACGTTGCCGCTTGCGCTAGGATGAGCGTGTCCTGATAGTAAAATGCGGTCCCTGTCACTCCTGCTGGGGTTAGCTTCGATGGCCCCGGTTCACCCGGCCCGATATCATACCAATCACTCAATCCAAAGCTGACAATGTCATCTTGCGCACAACTACCGAGATAGGCGACATACTGTGCCATTCTGTCGTAGTACTTGCGTAGCAATTCGGTATCGCCTGTGAATTCATATTGCTGCCATGGGACAAGCACGAAAGCGCTGCTCCACTCCGGCGAATCACGAAACCCACCGCCGAAGACCGCATATTCCGGAGCGGTGGATGGTAGCATCCCATTCTCAAGTTGGGAGTCGGCCATGTCATTCATCATTTTGGAGAAGAGTTTGTCGAGACGAAAATTGTAACGCAACGCGGGGCCGTTGAGATGAACCTGCTCCAGCCAGCCGAGCCGCTCGCGATGTGGGCAATCAGTCAAATAACTAACCATATTGCTGCGCTGCGCCCAACGGATCAGACTGTAGATTTTGTTGAATAAATCACTGGAGCAAGAAAACTCGCCGACTGGCTCAGAAGTGGAATGAACAACTACCCCTACCAATGACTCCACAGTTGGTAGTTGCTCGCTTTGCTCTGGTCCACTGAGTTCAACCTGCAGGTAGCGGCAGGCGTGATAGAAAAACTTTGGGTTGTAAGTCTCGCCTTTCACATCTCCGGTCAAAGTGTATTGCCAGTATGATATACCTCCGCCACAAGAAGAGCGATCAACCCAGCCATCACCGTGGACTAATTCTGCGGGAATGATCCGCACCACTGCACCGGAAGGGCCATGAACCTTAACGAGCGGCATCATTGAGGCATTCTGGCCCAAGTCATAGACTGAAATACCCTGTTTCAGTTCTTTCACATTTGTCGGCTTCAAGATCTCGATGGCACGAATGGGTGGAGCAGCAACACTCGACCCTCGTAGCTTCCCTCCGGGGCCGTCCATGACTGCGGCTTCATCCCATTTGTCATCGTTGAATCCAGGTGAGTCCCAGCCCTTCGCTTCCAAGCGACCATCATAGTTTTCGCCACCAAAGATATGGGAATAAGTGATCGGCCCGGAATTGATCCGCCAATTTTGATCAGTGCCGACAATTTCCATCTTACCTTCGGAATACTCAAGCCGCAATTGCGCGATAGCTTTCAGCGGGCCAAAACTGCCCGTAAATTTCTTATATCGGCTGGTATCCTCAATGTTATACATTCCATTGCCGAGCAACAAACCTAACGCATGACGCCCACTTCGTTGAAGTTGAGTCGTCACATCATAAGTATCGTAAAGACAGGTCTTTTTGTAATTTGTCCAGCCAGGAGTGAACAAGTCCTCCCCAACTCTGCTGCCATCGATTGTGAGCTCATATTGTCCAAGTCCGCAGACGCAAAGCGTTGCCTGCCGAAGCTTTGGCTTAACTTCCAATTCCCGACGCAACCTCATGCTCTGATAGTGACCCGCTTCTACTCTCTCAATCAACATGAAGTCATCAGCGGAGCCGGAAATTGCCGCCCCATTTGCGCCGATCCATTGCGAGCAATGCCAATCCATGTCGCCGGATAACACCATGGTCATCTGCACAAGGTCTTCAAACAACAAGTGGTTGCGCAAAACTTGGAAAAAAATTTCGTGTACTTCACATACAGTGTCTCAACCGAGATCACATAAACTCTTTCCTAAAGATATCTCACAACTTCAGCGAAGACGCTACCGAACTGTCCGCAAACATTACGCATTTCCTGCATACTTATCAACGCCACGAGTGTTGACAGAGACGTTTCTGACCACTTACGCAACGCACAATGCACCGTCAGGCATCGGTTTCGGCCTTAACGATGACGTCGAACATACTATCAATGGCCAGAAGAACTGTGTGAACCATGGAGGCATCAATTGTTTATGTGTAGGGTGACGACACAAGAGCGGGATGTTACCGAAATAAGCGCCCCCTGGGCGAACCTGAAGGGCGCTCATTTGAAGAATACCCTTATCTGATATGAAATGCCACTGCAGAAGAATAATAATAATTACAAATAAATCGTTTTCCCCCCATATCACGTGAAAAAAAGAAAAAACGGCGCGAGGAGATTGCTTCATCAAGATGTTTCACTCTTGTTTTTTTCTTTCCTACCTTTCACAACCATTGTCAAGCAAAATATTTGGAGGGCTCGGTTACAAGTTGGAAGATTTCTTCCACTCTGTAGACTATGCTTTTTTTCCTTTCTAGCGTTTAATTATATTTCAAAGACTTTTTTTATTCTTTAACAACATCATCATCGAATGTAGTGCAAACTGTTAGAAAAGCAAGAGAAGATAACCCTGTATATATATACAAACAAGGATGGAAATCCATTTACAAAAAGTACAAGGCATGTCAAAGCAAATGTAAACACATGAAAGGAAAACAAAGATCATCAAAACAGTATAATGAAGTAGAAGACGCAATACTAAAAGGGCATCCTCTGTCACAAATCAGCTAGTATTAGAGGTGCACTAGTTGATATGTGTGGAAGAGATGAAGAACTCTGATTACGCATGGTAGCTCACTGAAGAATCATGATGACTTATGCACACTATAAAGCTATTGACAATCGTTGCCTATAATGAGATATAGGCATCGAATCAAAGGTACCAAGGAGGTTTGCAAGAGTAGAACTTTTAAAACTACAGGAAAATTGAGAGAAAATGATTGACCTCTGCAGGGAGGGAATACATAGATGGACTAAATAGAAATTAAAAAGAAAAAGATTAAAGACAGGAAAAAAAAAATAGCCAGTTCTTTCAACAGGATCAGGGTTGGCCTCATGGGCCTTCCATTTTTTTATGCCCAGCACTGAGGGTACCAAAATCCTATACATATTGATGTTTTAAATTTCTTGGAACTCTTCACCACCCTCATCTTGTTGCACTCCTCTAGCATGTTGTTGTTGTGGGGCAATAATTTTTTTCTCAGCCAAGAGTGAACCCCTGAACTGTTCTGCAATTATTGCTTCTAGAGCCAGTTGGAAATTAGAACACATACTGAGCTTCTCACTTCTCTTTGACAACCTAAGACTGAAGGGATTCTAGGCCATTAAATTTCTTGAGAGTGATTGCTTTTGTCATGCCTCATAACCAAGACACAAAACATTGGTCTATGGAGGCAGCATGGTAAATGTGAATATGTGTGCCCTTCAAGGCTGATAAACCATAAAACCCAAGTTCTTTTTCATGGGATGCACATTAATTATGTGAATCCCTAAATGCACATTTGTTTTGACCAGTAAACAAATGATTTCTTGATTTGTCAACTTGTGAAGCGAACCAACAGATGCCCCCAAGTGGTCTTACAAACGTTAGTTGCTATTTCCTTTGCTATACTTGAGGCTATGACATTTACACTTAAACCAAAAGAAATACTAAGCAAGATAAAACTTTATGAAATCCAAAATAGTACATTTTGGATTGCTGGCTTTCTAAATGTTATGATACCCAATTTCAAGCATGGAGTATTGAGCAATCACACCAACATCAAGCTTTCAATAAACATTGCATGGACAGCCTTTACACTTCAAAGGATGGGAGTAATGAAATGAAACCTTGGTACAATTCTATATGACTACATGGAATTTAAGCAACTCTAGCCCACCAGACTATTCACAATCACACAAAGTTGTTAAGCATAACAATACTGACCCTTCATTACTCAAATCCCAACTTTTTAAGTTAATCAAAGATTAATTTCAAACAATTTAACTCAAGCAACTCCACCATGTCCAATTTTTCACAATCATGATCTTGATCTACATGACATTATTTGAACCCCTTCACTATGAATAACCCCAAAACTTACATGGCCATTATTAAAAGATTAATATTGAGCCTATTTTGATGTTCAAATTAGCAAGGGACCTTGTCCTCACTAGAAGCAAAGTTTCCAACTAGTGCCAAAGAAATGGGCAAAGCCATTGGGAATATAAATTTGGGTAAAGGAGTTGCTGACCTATTGAAGATGCAAGGTTTGTTGGTCACAAAATAGTTGAAGAACTTCCCTCAAGCGCATAGGGCAAATTTGATCTTGATCATGCCTTCCACAAACCACACACATCCCTAGGTTGAAATTAAGCTTTCAAATACAAAATTACAATCTCATGAAAAAGAATGAAAAGATTAAATACTTGAATGGAAAAGAGTTCATATGCAGTATGGGTAATATTGATGAAGTCATATGTTGAAGGGAGCAAATGATTATGCATCTTAGACCTCTTCACACAAACATCAAACTTATGGCTTCATACAGCACTTAAGACTCTATTGCATAAATGTGCAAATTATACAATGCAAAACCAATGCTCTCAAAATAAAATGATTGAAGCATTTGGTGCTTGGACAGCATGAGGAAATGGAAGAATTTGTAGCTATTAAAAAAAAGTTTGGACACAAGATGTCACATTTGTGAAAGAGATGGTACACTAAAAAAAGGCAAGGCATGGTCCAGCCTCCGAACAGGAACCATATTGAAGCCATGCAGACAAATTCAAACAAGTGTTGTGTAAATACTACAAGCAACTTTTTGCCACTTAAACCACAGATGACATGCCTACCATTACTCCCCCAAGTTTGAGACTTTGAATGTTCTGAAAAAAATTGACAATTGAGGAATCTTCTCCACCATCTCACCCAACATTTTCTCACTTCGCTCACATTGACGAGTGAATCAAATGTCAAATAACTTGCAGGTCAAGTCTTTTTTCTTTTACATCTGTTACATCTCACAACCATGCATGAAATTTAGAAACCCTGAAAACAAGATGAAAACACTAATAGGCAGGTATAACAGAGGCACCACGCCATTTGTACATATAAGTGTTGTGCTCTAAAAGCATACATGACTTCTCTTGTACCACTAGAAATAGGCACTGAAGGAAACATCAGCGGTGCTCACAATGTTCCACGAGAATGGCGGGCGATGGTTCACAAAAATGTAGAGCATCACAAAAGAATTGAAATATCCAAGAATAGGAGGAAAAAAAGGCACTGTACCGGCGATTGTTTGTTCGCCAACGACGCCAAGAAAGGTAGTCTAGCAAGTTACATGAATACGCTTCCGCATCACCAAACACAAAAATGCACACTCGACTTCGTATGAATTAATGTACTCTCATGCAGTAGCATTGCGAAGCAGCAGCAACAACAACAACAACAACAACACGTCACGTCAGGCATCGTGGCACGTAACGTGCTCAGCAGCACAAAATGCGTTGGCGGCTCAAGAGATAAGCGATCACTGATCAAGACTTTTGCAACCTGGATTTTACCATGCGCCGAGGGACTTTTTCAACATCTTTACACTGAATCTTCTTTTGAAACCATTTTCCCCACCGCAGGATACGCTACCCTCCCAGAACTGCCAAAGCGAGTATTCTTGTGGTTGCATGTTGACGCATGATTTGTTCTTCCATTGCTGCCACCTCAAACTTCCTTTCGGGGGCCGTTTACGGCTGAAAGTTTGGACAATGGCCCACAGTTGGACAATGGCCCAGTGAAATCTGAAGTTGTCATTGACTCATAACGCCGTGCGTGGACCATAATGCTTTGGGCTCTTGCTCTGAATTTACAATGTGAGAGTAGTTTGACGCCGGAGCCCACATGGGATCGCACATTGTCCAAAGTGAATAATGTCTACTGGCAATTTACGGAAATTTTTGGGCTTCACTCAAAGTGGTGGGCGCCATGGAACATCTCATGGCTCTAGGCATCAAGCATTGACCTATTGCAAGAGCTCTCAAAGATTTGGGTCCAATTGTGACTCATAGTACGTCTTTCTTTTTCTATGAGAGGATGTATTCCCTGAGTTCCTAACATGACCAATTACATATTTTCAAGCAAGTCTTGGAGCTTTCCAATGGAAAGCAACTGTCCTTGTGATAAGAAACAAGGCTATTTATGTCAATGGGGGTCCATTAGGCTATTGTGATCAGAACACGCATTGTGATAACTTAGCTGTGATCGCCTAGCGGAAAGAGACCCTTGTGGGGGTGTCCTCCAAGTTCAGATTTTTTTTGCAATGAGCTTCTCTGATTGGCCCATCACAAAAAAGAAAATGAACTTTGGAGGCTTACCAATAAAGAAGTTTCCAAACATAAAAAAACATATAAGTCTCAATATTGGCCCACCTACATAGATTCCAAGGGGAAAATGTTAGGTGAACAATAAGAGATAAAGTGACATGCTATTGGGAACATGTTAGAGTACACATTGGGAATTCTGGGAACATGTTGGGAACGCACTGGAAACTGAAAAATCCAGGCCCTCACCCCCTCCCAAAAAAATAATTCTACGCCCATTGGGTGCATTTTGGATCACCCTCATTGTCTGCCCAGAACTTCCATGCATACCTATGTTCTTTACCACTTTTGGCCAAGACAAAATTTGGCAGGGGCACAAATTATGGGGATATAATGGTCTCTACTAATAGGCATTAAAGAGTTTATACTATTCAGTATTTCAGTAAAATGGGTGGGGACAGGAGAATAACTAGACTTAATCTAGGATGTGATGAATGCTAGAGTTAGTGTTGCATGCCTAAAAGTAGGTGATTATTAATATTAAGGAGTAGGCATAAGACCATCCCACTTTTACACCTCATCGTCTAAATATGTTCAGGTCCATAATAACATTCCTCTTGTGGTTTCTAATGCATAAAGCCAGTGGGTGGGGATCCCAAACTACAGAACTGCACTTGCCTACGACCTTGTCCTAGGCCCCTTAATTTGGGAAGGCCCCACCCTTGGACTTTACCATACATTGTTGAAACCAACTCTAAGGTCAATGGGAGCATAGCACACAATATCTATGCATAAGCATTCAAAAAAAATTCTTAATGTATTTGGAGGAGACATTATGTCAATGAATGTCCTTGGACTTTACCATACATTGTTGAAACCAACTCTAAGGTCAATGGGAGCATAGCACACACAATCTATTCATAAGCATTCAAAAAAAACTCTTAATGTATTTGGAGGAGACATTATGTCAATGAATGTCCTTGGACTTTAGTATACATTGTTGAAACCAACTCCAGGGTGAATGGGAGCATAGCACACACAATCTATGCATAAGCATTTTAAAGAAATTCTTAATGTATTTGGAGGAGGCATTATGTCAATGAATGTCCTTCCATATATATATATATAATGAAAATTTTTTTGCAAATGGGTGACATCTTTCACCTTTAAGTAGTAGGCAGAACATCCCTCTAACTCTTAAGGAACAGGAATAAGAACTCCTCAACACACACCTCATGTTTTACATATGTTCAGGTTCGTGATAAACTTTGTCTTGTGTTCTGTCAGCTTTATTAATTGGCAAAGCCCTTGGGTGGGGGACATTACCAAAAGTGGGGGATGGACCCAGCTACCACCTCAACACCATATTTTGAGAATACCCTGGGCTGAGGTTTTACCCTCCAAATAATCTTGAGGCAGTAAAAATATCCATAAAGTGGAGCCCAGTTGGGCCCCACTCTCACAGTATCTTTTTGATCTCATCCCCTATATTGTGTTATCCGTAAAGTGTCCAAATAAGGGATCCATTTGGGGGAAACCAGCACGGAATCCCCAAACTAGGCACAACAACTGTTTTTTCCCATCAACTAGGTATATGGCTATGCTATGAGGGCTATATGGGCTAGAGCTAGGAGATTAGGGGGCTATGGGCTAGGGGTTTGGGGGCCATTGGCTGCATGGCTATATGATTATGACTAGTGGCAATGGCTATTGTCTATATGGCCATTAGTTATATGGCTATTGGTTGTATGGTCATTAGCTATGGAGATTGGGTATTAGCTAGTGGCTATGGTTATTGGCTATTGACTATATGGATAGAGTTAGGTTTTTAGGCTTTGGGTTTAGGACACATTTTATGTGGGTTTGAATGTTTGGTTTACGGGGTTTCAGGTTAGGGTTTTTCAAGTATGGTCTCACCATAACATGATGGTGCTTGTTTAGAATATTGGAGTTAAAAATCAAAATTTATAGTTCAGATTCAAAGACCCAATCATGGACTTTAATGATGAAAAAAGTTGTTGTAAGCTCATTTTTTTAATATGTAGAACAAGGAAAATAAAAATCAGCCCCAAAAAATTGGGTCTAGGGTTAAGGTAGGTTGGAATTTGTAGATTTAGATTTCATGACAAGTACATAATGAAGAGATCATTGTTGTAAACTATTTTTTATTTTGATTTGAGAACTTGCGAGATGTTTTTTTCAAGTTCCTCAATTGGTTGTTTTTTAAGTAATGATTGTTAACCCAATTTTCCAGTATGTATATTTAAGTAGTGATTGTTAACCCAATTTTCCAGTATGTATATAGTGACTAGTTAAAACCAACTAGTAATAAGTGAAGCAATATAACCCTAAGACTATTTTAGTTTTTAGATAACAGGTTTTAACTTAATTGGTCTATTATATGAACTGGTAACCAGTCAATTACAGTAATCAGTCAGTTATAATAATTAATTGTTAACAAAACAAGTTGATTTAAACTTGTGACTAGTAATTTTGTTTTTTTAATTTTGTACTAGCTAATGATTATTTAAGTTTAAACAACACTATGAGTTTGTATAAATAGGAGGACTCAAAGCTAGATCAGGGGATTTTTTTTTTTTGGTAACTTTTGGAGAGTTTTTTGAATTCTGAACCAATTTATTTTGATTTTTTAAAAAGTTTTTCCCTTGTGTTCTTTGGAATACAAGACTTAAAATATTTTTTTCTTGATGAATAAACAAGAAATTTTAATGCTTCTTGTGTTTTGATATTTTAAATTTGGAGAAAAAAATCATACCTATTGAAAATTTCAATAAACCAAAATTAGAAACTAGAAAAGAGGATATAAAATTAAAGGGAATTGAAAACACCCTTAACATTTGACGACCATGTAATGGAACAAAAGTGTGAACAATTAGGTTTACAATCTTTAGTTTTTAGCAATTGTTTTGTTTTAATATTTTCAATTTGGATTTGCAGTAAGTTTTAGTAATTTTCTAAGGTTATTTTTGTGTTGATACTTTTTGTTTTTCTTTACAAACCAATAATTTTTGTGCATTACTTTTTGTTCTTTGATTTATTAAGATTTATATGTTGAACCTTAATTTTTTTAGCAACCTACTAACCAAAAGAAACTTGAATTGGTGATTTGTGAGATGTCAAGAGTAGTCACAAAGGGCCTTAAAAGGTAATAAGAATTAGAAACACTACAACAACCTATTTGTGAGATGGTTTAACCACAAGAACAACCATGTTCTCAAGCCAAGGGAATACAACTGGTTGGAGCTCCTTGCAATAAAGCTTCAATAACATCTGTTCATCAAATACCAATAGAGTAGGAGGAAAGAAGGGAATCACAAGTACCTTCAGTTGATCAATTTTTGACACCCCAATAGTCGTCCTAACCATGGAGATCAAATGCACAATTGGGTGGGCAAAACATTGAACTTATTCGACATGCTGATGAGGTAACCTCTGCAGAACAAAAATGGCAGTTTGAGGCACCTAGTTATTATATTCCCAAAGCTACTATGTCTTCTTAATTAGCACTGGTTATTGGTTACTATACACCTAAATTAGTTCCTATTTTGAATCCAACCATAACAGATTCATAATTGGAGTGCAACCAACTTTTGACCTAGTTGGAACAACTACGTAATTTGGACCGAAGACCTTCACATGATTTTGGTTTTCCATAGCTTTTAGAATTGGTGGAAGCAATCATGGCCCCTATTGTTGTTCAACAAACACAACCATTTCATCAAACTGTTTGGTCGAGTGTACCAATCATGGGAACTATTGAATGACCACTTGTTCAGCAAAATATATTAGTTAAAACACTACTAAAAATCCTATCATTTGCAATTAGTCACTATACAACTGCCATACAACCGGCTATCGTTGCAACTATTTTGGTCATGTTTGCAACAACAAATTTAATATTGTATAATTTTGGGTCATACGGTTGTGTGTACAACATGGACACATGTCATAAAAATAATGGCCTAAACTTATACATACTTAAATTATTATACTTAATATATCTACATAGGTTATATATAATAGTATTATGTACCTTTAGTACTAAGGTTAACCCCATGTTAACTTAGGCTAGCCTAAACTAACCATGGTTAAATTAAGTTAAGGTAAACTAATTATGGTTCATCTAAATTAAGCTAAATTAAATCAAGTTAAATTAAGTTAAACTAAATTAATTATGGTTAAATTAAATTAAACTAAATTAATTATGGCTAAATTAAATTAGGTCAAATTAAATATAGTTAAATTAAGTTACATTAAATTATTTATGGCTAAAATAAATATGGTTAAATTAAGTTAGGCCATACTAATTATGGCTAAATTAAATTAGGCTAAAATATTTATAATTAAACTAAATTAGGCTAAAACTAACAATGGTTAAATTAAGTTAGGTTAAATTAAATTATGTTAGACTACTAAACCATGGTTTAAATATGTATTGCAAGTTTTTAAATTTTATTTGTCAAATATATATATATATACATATAAAGATATTTATTTATTTATTTATTTTTATTTTTATTTTTTTTGGCAAGTAAAACTATTTTATTTCCTTTTATTTGGAATCTTTTTTAGAAAATGTAAATTTCATTAAATAAAAAACTTATTCAAAATCAATTAATATGATAATATTAAAATTTATTATAAATAATCATAATTATGAATTAAGTTTTTATTATAATTATAATGATAATAAATTATATATATTCAATAGGTGTTATATTTAAAATTTATTATTTATGTTAAAATATTAATGTAAATCGGCTACAGTAATTAACCTACAAGTACACAAACATCTTAAGCCAATTACTAATTTAAGCTAGATAATAATATTAAAAACATATTTTTATTAAGTAATCATAATTATTAAAAAAATCCTATAATCATCCTTGAAGTGCAAAAGAAAAGGAGTAATGAAAAATTAACAAGAAGAAAAATAAGCTTGGCAAGTTACAAAATGTGTTTTTGTTTTTTTCTTTGGACCCCTCCTACTTTCAAACCTCATAACTTTCTTATTTCTTATTCATTTTAAACCATTTAAAATGTTATAGGAGCGCCACCTGAAGTTTTACAAATCATGTTGAAACTTTAATAACAACAAAGCAATATAAAAGGAACTTTTTGGGTGTTTAAGAACCGGCCTTTGTAATGTTTAATAGTTTTTTTCTAAATTCTTGACCCCTTTTATTTTGAGGGCCCATAACTTTCTCATTTCTAATCCATTTTCGACTATTCTGAATGTGTTAGATGCATCAAGAGTAGGACTTCAAGTTTTGTTGGGATTCTAAAAGCAACAGAACCCTCCCCTAGCTAGTATACTTTAATACAGTAGTTGCATCTAATGTGCACCTGGGTTGGTTCATGAAATTTGCAATGGAATGTTTTATCCCATATCCTTTGGCTTCCAATTCTATTTGGCATAGTATATAATTAAGAGCAATAAATATGTAGTAGCCAAATACCAAATGCCATTCTAGATGAGTTAATGAAAAAAGCTTAACCTTTATGAAATGGTTAAACCCAAAAATAAAATTGAATTATTTTAAACCTACCTTTATAACCTAAGCCTAACAACATTTCAACCTACTTACATACCTAAGTAAACTAACCTACCTAATAGGGTTTAATAATTACCTACCTACCTAGGCACCACGTGTCAACATTTTATTAACCATAAATTGGATGACTTAGATTCACTAATTAATATTTTAAAATTTTAAAATAGGTGGGCCTTGGTTGCCACGTGTTACCATATAATTGGTGTTAAAATGAACACATGTCAAATGGTCAATGAACGTTCCATGGTTGCCATGTGTCATCATCTTAGTGGCAGAAATTTTAATGATTAAAATTAATCCAATGAATTTTTTATTTTGATAACCAAAAAAAAAAAATAGTGACAAATGTCCACAAGCTAGTTATCCAATTTTTAAACATGTGTCATATTTTGATTAATTGCATGATAGTTGCAAAGAAAGTGCAGCTACATTTGGATTAGTATATATGGATGAACATGTATATTAACACTATATATACATGTTGCATACGTAGTGTCACATGTAATTGAATGTTATGTGCAGCTCGTCTTACGTAGTTACACAAATTTACAACTGCATGTATCACATGCAATTAAATTTTAGTTAGAAACAATAGTTGCAAAACCCAAAATTTCTACTAGTGCAACCACCCAACCCAATGTTGAAGTTGCATTAACATGCGCATATTGTCAATAGGTTGGACATGAGTTCAAGAATTGTCCCTTCATGGATGATAAATTAAAGGGATTGATGAAAAAGAACTTAGAGCTTTTCTACTTGTGGTATTGAACACACTAGTGACACATGTTGGTGTATCTATGCAACAAATTCAACCACAACCAAGTTTGGTTACCAACCCAATATCAGTTAGTCAACATTTAAGTTCAAAGCCACAACCTATTACACCACTAATAGTAAGGCAACTTAGAATAGTGTGCCCATTAAAAAATGAAACAATATGAGGCTGCACATTTTTTATACCATTTGAACTTGTTTTTTTATTTGAATTTAATCTTTCAAACCTCTTATATCTAGGATCATTCTTGCTACTTGAAGAGTCAAGTTACATTCTTTCCCCCTATTCCATCCCTTATGGTCGGCATTAACCATAAGAAAGAGGAACAAAATAAAAACTAAAATTTCAAAATTCCAACAATAGGAAAAGGAATTGTCAAGCGACTTTTTATCCCTCTACTCCTAATTCTATGAGGTGATTATACTTAGAGGTACATAAGCTATTGGTGAAGGAAAAATGCAAAGTGTATTTCTAGATGTTAAGATATGTTTGTAATTGAAACCAAATAGTTTGTTTCTTATGCATCATTTATGATTTGGAATTGATAAATATATTTTCTAAGTTCAAACATTCCACATCCTAGAATTTTATATTAAATTGTTACCCACTTAAACCAACTTTTAAGGATTTGACACCATGTTCAATTTGATAGTAAACCTCTAATCATTCAAAACTTTGTTCCTATTGCATACATTATCCAAATCTAGCTTGCCTTAACTCATTAGAAAGCTAACTACAAGGCACATTTGCCTACCAAATTCCAAGCTCTACACCCAAATTAGTAAAAAATTGTGCTACAAAACTCGAGAGGTTTTCACAAATGTAAAAAGTTCAACTTGACAATAGACCTCCAATCACTTAAAATATTTTTCTTATCACATACATTATCCAAATCTAGTTTGCCTTAGTTCATTGAAAATTTAGTTACAAGGCGCATCTACTTACCAAATTTCAAGTTCTACACCAAAATCAGTAGAAAGTTGTGCTACAAAATATGAGAGGGTTTGTGAAATTTCTCTAAGATTTCAAGCTCCCAAAACTATATTTACTCACTTCCATTCTTTCAAAAGTACCATTATCATCCAATCTATTATCCCTCTTTCTACCATCTACTAAAATTAATCATTCTTCTCCTTCTATGGAAAGTTGTATATTCGATGTGGTATAATACAGTTCCATCTTTTATACCTATGGATCCTAACATGTAATCTATGTACTATTTAGGAATCAAAGGACCTGATCCATTGAATTCTAGAAGAAAAAAAGGATATGCAACTGGTGTTACTCAACCAACACTAATGCCACCTATTGAACAATTGGTGTAAAACTAGTATCCAATTAGAGTTTTAACTTCTAAACTATATTAATTAGTTTTCATTGTGAGAGATGAACCTGATCAACCAACAACGGCAATAGCTCTACCTATTAATATCCATGTTACCATTGGACTACTTGTATATGGTAATGGTGTTTTAATCCAGTAGCCCATAAGGGCTAATTCATATCCATAATAGGGTAGAAAACCACCTAAAGGATCACCAAGAGGAAGATCACTTAATTGAAACCAACCTAGAGGACCACCACTTGATATACTTGTTGGATTTTATGGATGGTTGACACCCAATCCAAGGATAATCGTGCTACCATGGTATCAATTGGTTCTAGGTCAATCTGAACCAACCTGTAAATTGTCATATTGAAAGTTTCAATATCCCACACACATGAAGGATACTAATCCTAATGCTCACATTAAAGTTTTCAAGAAGGCAATCAGAACCAATGGTGAAATTACGAAAGCTAAGATCATCAACTTGTTTGGTTTCACTTTATGAGATAACATTTCAACCGGGTGAAAATTTCATACAATATCATCATAATTACACATTTGATTAATTGGAACAAACATTTTGCTTGTGAAAAATGACAAAGACACCTTTATGTAGTTGAAGAATCTCTAGCAACAAGTTGGTGAACGAGTAGAGGTCTATTACAAACATTTGCTTAAATTAGCTAATTGCTTACAAATGAAAGCTACTAATTTTTTCCTTCCTATTATTTTTAGAACAATTTTACAACCATACCTTAGATTGGCAACAATAGGTATGACAAAAGATACCTTTATCAAAAATAAGGAAACTACAGTGATTTCTGAATAAAGTGGACTAGTCATAGCAAATTACAATGTTTTGATAATTCAACCAGAGTCCAAATTGGTTACACACCCATGGTCACTTATACCACTACTAAGTAATAGTCAACTTATTCAAATTGTGATAAAATAGGTCATGCAAAAGAAACCTATCATAACAAGAAGAAAGAAGAACCAATAATTCCTGTTGTACCCACTAAAGTTGTTGAACCAGTGGTTGAAATAATTACACAACCTATTAAACCAACTAGAATGCCATTAAGATATCCTTGTATTATATGTTCTAGCTTTGAACATTATGCACCTAATTGTTTTATAAAAACAAATGTTCAAAACATGTTTTGGACTAAACCAACTATTATTACTAATGTAATAACAAAAAACCCTAAAATTGATCATGTACTAATCAATGTAGTTAATGTTGTCATGACATGTAGTCAAGTACTAAAGTCTTCAACAAGCTCTTAAAGAACGTGAACCAATGAAGGCAAAAGCAATAGCTGATTGGCAAATAAAAGAACAATTTTTTTTCGTTCATAGATCAAGGAATTATAGGGAAGTGACTTAATGTCACAAACATCCATTGATTAAAATGGACCACTTCATTCAAATTGGGTTGGTCTACCAAAATCAATAAGTCAACCGACTACTAGCAAACAACTGTTTAATTGACTCCACAAATAATATTACCAAAAAACAATTTGGTGGAAATTTTGAGAGACATTGTACTCAAGTTTTGGAGACTAAATATGTTATCAACATGGGGCAACTCTTGAAGATTATGTCAGACATCAAATGGTACATTTTCAAATCAATTAAATCTATTCAACCAATCCAATTTGAACTTATTCAACTTGAACTTGCCCATGTAGCAGTGGTTATCAATCATCAAATGGTTGTGATTCAAGTCTAGGTTAGTAAGAACTTCATTGATGATGTGTTGATTTATGGGAGATCTAAAGTAAACATGAACTTGAGAATACAATTTTAGGTCTGTTGAAACTTAATCCAACACCTTATAATTTGTGTATGGCAAATTAAACTATAGCCAACGCATTTGGTTGTATTAGGGATCTAAAGATATTTGTTCATGGAATTCCCTATACGGTTACATGTACCGTTATCAACAACAATGTTTTAAATCCTAGTTACTCAATGTTACTAGGATGCCCATGGTTGAGAGATGTAAAAGTATCCCATGATTGAGGAACTAATACTGTTACTAATGTAAGGAACATGTACAACAAAAACCATACTTGTTATTAAGAAACTTGGTGTTCAAACAAAAAGAGTTTTATTATGTTATGATTTCCATTCTAGAATATCTGATAAAAAAGAGGATGTGTTGTTTGCCATAGAACTAGACTTGTTTTCAATAAAAACCATAGCAATACCTACTCATATTAAACTTGTTCCTAAACCAATTTGCATACTATATATTGGTATAAAAGAACTAATTCAAAAACAACTTGTTAAAATGATAGGTGTATTAACTGTAAAATTAGCTATACCACCTAACACTGTCAACAACACTTACTTGAAATTATTTTCCATCTAGAGGTTGGAGAGATGATTATTAATGAAACACATGTTCAAGAACGAATATAAGATCTAACCATAGCAAGGTGGACATTTACTAAAGAGGAATAGTTAACCAAAGGGTAAATGCATGGTTAGGTGGCTCACATTTGACATTTTGAAGAATCCACATCTTACACTAGCTACAATTCTTACATTTAAAATAATTATCAAATTATAAATCCTATAATTATTCCCTTATGATTTTAGTCACAAATATTAATAAACCACCTTATAAATATCTCGAAACATGTGATTGGTCAAGAAATTTAGAAAAAAAATTTAAAATTTCAATGTGAAACGGAATATCAATTGTAAAAAATGATGAAAATCACGACAAGTTAAATTTTTTAATACGAAAAAACATATATTGAAAACATTTCAATGGATCTTACAATTAAATAAATCATCTTATGGTGGCCTATTTTTTAATTGCAATTTTGATATTACAATCAAATATTTTTTGAATCCACATTTTTCATTTTTCTATGTGACAAACATAGTGTCATCATTTCAAAAGTCCACAATGAATCCATTTTTTCTTAAAACTCATCCATAATTTTTAATAAGATTTTCATTAATGTCTATTATAACATGGATAATGAAAAATTTGAAAATTTGAATGTTTGATATGATTTTACATTTTAAGTTCATTTATAATCTGGAAAAATTACAACATGATAACCCAAATAGTACACCTAATTGTGCTTTCACCCCAAAATCAATTTGGGTACCAAAGAGAACGTGCAACAAATGAAAGGGAATCCTGCACTTGAACCAGTTGTCACATATCAACTAATTGAACTTTTAAATGAGTTCAAAGATGTGTTTGCTTAGACACACAAAGACCTAAAAGGTATTCCACCACAATACCACTTGCTCATCAAGCAAGGTACTAGTTGAATCCTAATTATGTTGCTATTGTTAAGCAAGATATAAAAAATTACTTACTATTGGTTTCATCAAACCAATTGAAGAAGTAACCTAGCTGTCTCCAATAATGGTTGTTCCTAAAAAGTATGGAAAGTTGAAGATCTGTGTTGATTTTAAGAAACTCAACGCAGCAACAAAGAAGGACCCTTACTTGTTGCTTTTCACCGATGAGGTCATCAACATAGTTGCATTTGTTGGGAAAATTTTGAAATATTATTAACCTAACACTAAAATAAACAATAATATCATTAAATATTAAAATAATTCAAATTCAAATATAAACTAACTAATTAGTGATTTGATTCGAATTTATAGTAGAAATTAGTATAATATCAATTTATAAAAGTATTTATGAAAATCCCAAACATTGGAAAAATTAATGCAGTAACATTTGGATGGTTTGAAAAAAATTGAGCCATGATTGGTGATCATTTACCAATAGCAAGCAAATGATCATCAAATGTTAGGATTGGGTTGTAGATTGGTAATTCATTATAGTTTGTTGGAGAATAACATCAATGACACCAATGGATTATAAAAACTATTTACAAAACATTGATGAACCCAAAAATGGGTATTAACAAATTTACTAATTTGTGATGTGGTTTGTTGGTGAACAACATTAGTGGCGCCAATAGTGGATAACAAATTATTACCAATTTGTACATTGTAATTTATTGGTGAACATCATTAATAATTTTGAAGGAAAAAAATAATGATTATTGAAAAAAATAAAAACATTGATTGATGTGGATTAAAGAAACATCATTGTGTTGTTATCAATTTGGGAATGTGTTCATGTATAAGGAGACATATACAAATTATTGCAACCCTAACCTTGGGCTCGTGACCAAGGCAAGGGCTTGCAAGAGAACGAAACAAGAGGGAGACCCAAAAGGCACACCTTATACTCCTGGGAGTGCAGGAGAGTGTGAGAGAATGAACCCTCACACTCCCAAGGCAACCCCCACTTAGGGAGTTGGAGTCCCGAAGGACTCCCGAATCTTCAAGGAGCAATTACAGGGGTCAAAACCCATTGGTTTAAATATTTTTTTATATCATTGGAAAGCTATTGAAACGTAGATGTCTAAAATGGGCTTGCATCACCCATTTGGACATCTGAAACACAAGTTATGGCCAAAAGAAAGGTCGGTAGTCAAATTGGCAGTTTGACTCTTGACCACTAAAAGTCAGGAATCACCCCAATTTCCTTGCACGCAAATGGCATGCGAAATACCATTGGAAAGCCCTCAACAAGGGCTATAACTTTGCTTTAGACCTATTTCTATCGAAGGTCTGCTCGCAAAGTTATGAGGCTCCAAAGTCGCGGGAGTCTTGACTTTGGCAATTTTGGGATTCCCACTTGGGAGTCTGGGGACAAAAAGCCATTTGGATGTGGGCTTCGTGGAGAGGCATAGAGTATACTATAAGGGGGAAGGTGGTGGCTTCCCCCAAGTCCGGGCCGTGGTGAGTCTTGTGAATCCGAACCGCTTGTGGCTCAACCTAGCACCAAAAGTGCTCCAACTATGCACTAACCACCTTGGGTTGGTTTTGTGCAGGTCCATGTGAGTAGTTGATGTTTGTCACTCTTCCTAATCTCATCCTAGAGCTTCAGCATGCCCCTCTACCCCTTCAAAGTGCTATGAGTCAGGGAATGTGCCCCAACTCCTTGCTCTTCCGCTATTTTCAATTTGGACTCACATTTGAGTCCATTAAGGAGCTTAGGGGTGCATCACAAATGCATTGCTAAAAATTAGTTTTGTTAAAGGCATTGTAAATGCACAAAAAATATAGGCATGACAAATCAATAACTAATGATTGAACAATTTTAAATTGAATATTTAGGTAGTTGGCCAAATATTGTTTTCATTTTGATGCAATTTGAAAAGGTGAAGAAGACATATCATTAACATTGGAGTTTCAATCATAGGACATTTTAGTTGCATTAATGTACTATGCAAATTGTTTGTGGCAAAAAATGTTCCAAACAATGTGGTTACTAGAAGCAACATGTTTGTTGGTAGTATTCATTGGAAGTAGGTGTTTGATTGCACTAGATTGGCACTATTTTTAATCGTATGAAACAAAACCATAGACTACAATATCGCACACAAAATGCAAATGTCAAAGTCTTTTCATTTCACAACATGTCTTTTTGTGGTTGGTAACAAAAAGCTCTATAATATTTACAAATTGAAAAGGAAAAAAAAATGTTCACTAATACAAAATATTGGAAAAGAAGCTAGGTTATATCATAAATTTGTAAACATAGAAATTTGGCCTATTAACTACAATTACTAGGAATGGTCTTTCAAATATTAAAAGAATTATTATCCATTCTAACCATATTTTTGCGACTATTATGCAACTAGTGTCTAAACCAAGTTATTTCATGACTAGTAATGTGTTAGTCCTATGTGTTCATGTAGTTGCAATTTGTTGTAGTTACACATGCAACTATAGGAAGGGTCGAACCAAATTTTTGTTATAAATGCAACTACAACTTACGACTAATATGATTTTCATTGACAATGTAAATGAAAAGTGAACAATGTCATCCAATTTTGATTACATCCGTCAATGGATGATAATGTAGTTGTTTTTACAATTACAATGAAAGTTTTTGCAACTACAATAATATGTTCTACCACATGTACAAAGAAACATAGACCACACATGGCAAACTTTGTTGTTTTAATTGGACTATTATCCCTTCAATGTACCCATCCATGGGTCTTCTTTGCAATTATCCATGAGTCTTCCATAATCTAATATTTAATAGCTAATAGGTTGCTACAAAAGGCTATTATAACCTAGTTGGTAAACTAATCTAGGTAAGCTTAATAAGTTACATTAAACTAAATAGGCCTATGTACATTGGTAGTCTAACCTAGTTTGCATACTTAGTTAATTGGCTTAAGTTATCTCTAGGTAGTAGTAGGTTAATTTCCTAGATGTGCTTGATAGTCTAATAGGCTAGTATGAAGGTTAAACCTAGTTAGGCTAAATAAACTAGGTAGGTTAGGTAGTAGATAGTAGGCATGTAACCTAGGTATATTATAAATTAAGTAAGAGGTATTTAATTTTGTGGATATGTCATAGTGTTTTTGTATTAATTGATTAATTAATTAGCTATATATGTTAAATAATTAATTAATTAGGTAGGCTAAGTAGTAAATAGTGAGTATGTAGCTTAGGTAGTAAGTAGGATAGATAATAAATAGTTAGAGAAAATAGTAAATATTCTATTGTGTGGATATACAATAATGTTTTTGAATGGGACAAAAGATGTGATAATGTTGTAGTGTTGTAGTGTTTCCCTTTTTAAAAATTTATCCCATATCCCTTGTCTACAATTTCAAACTTGTAAAGTATATAAGTAGGTGAAAGAATGGATTAGATTCATGGTATGCATTATAATCATAATGCATGTGCCAATTGTGATGAGCCAATCAAAAAGTTTTTCCCCAACAAAACAAATAGGACCTTACCTACCTATTTAGCCTATGTTAAATAGCCTATTCTACCTTAGCCTAGCCTAGAATAGGTTGCCTATTATAATTTAACCTAGGATAAATTTTAATTATTGGAATTAAAATATTTAATTATATTAATTACAATATGTCTTTTTTGAACAAATGAAAAATTATCGCTTGTTTTATTGCCATTGGCTTTTTAAATTATCATATGGTTAAATTTTAACCACCCATTCAATGGCACATTTGGTAGCATGCAACTATCCCAAATGCGTGTAATTGGGAATACAATTGCAAATTGAGGTTCCATGTCAAAAATCATCCATGGCAATGGATGAGAAATTTTGGCCTAGTCGTAAGGTTTGCGATTATACTTTCAACTTCATGACCATGTCATGTCTTTTGTGATTGATTATTTTATGCCAATTGTATTAAGCAACTAAACTATTTTTAGTCACATGTGTTCATTACAACTACAAATGAGTCACAAATCTAGTCGTTGATTTTCAAATTTCTTCTAGTGAAATATAAATCTTCAATAATTAGAAAATACAAATCAAATTGTGGTCCTAAGATCAAAATGTAAAAATTGCATTTACAACAAGTAAAATGCTAAGAGACATAAATTTACAATATTAAAAAAATTGAATGAAATAGAATGTTCATAAAACTCTTGCAAAAGATATTCTAAAATATTCCAAAATAAATTAATCCATGGATGGTTGCCAATGTTAATATGAAATTCTACTCACTGGACTCGAAGATACATGGACTCAAAGATACATGCACTTGACATAAATTTTTATTGGATGAATAAAATAGTACAAGAATTTTTTTTTATAGTGCTTAAGTTCTATTAGTGATTAACATTAGTAACTTAACACTAACAATGAAAAAAATAATATGACTAATAAATTAATTCAAATTTAAACTAACTAGGCATTAATATAACTAATAGCTAAAATAAAGAATAAATAACTATAGAAGTAAAAAAATAAAATTACATATGTGAGATTTTGATTTATTTTAGCAACCAAATGGATGAATGTTATGATTCAATATATGCTAATAAAATGTGTCACATTATTTATTTAAGTTTACTAATCAATTACAATGTTGTGTTTTAGTATTTCCAAAAATTTGAAGAACTTGTAATCTATTTAATTATGATTCAATGACCTATCGAAGTTTTTTAAAATTAAAACCTAGTGGCCACTGTCCATGTCACATCCTATTATTATATTCATATATGGAATACTTGTATGAATCTTGTAATGATTTGTTACATTAATTTAGTTGAAAATTTTACAATTTGGTGGGCAATAGTTATGTCACTTTCTTTGTCTTATATCACATTACTCAAATATCCAAGCAAATTGTATTTTTTAGTATTGATTTCATTCATTAAACTTTACAAAATGAGAAGATAGGCAAGAATATCGAAGGATTATGTTTTTTTTCAAAACTTCATATCTAATATGTAGCCAAATTTGCCAAATGTAGTTTTTGGATGATCATCAATTTGGTTATGTAACATTGAGGTTCAGTGTTAAATAATTCCTAGTTAGGAAATTTTTTAAAAAAAATTCAAGGGTGGCCATGCCAGTAAACCAAGGGACATAACTCCTAAAGGTCCAAGTATGCAATTAGGATCCATAGAAGGTGTAACAATTTCTTAATCCTTTTTTAAAAAATGTTTTTGGGTATTTTATAATCATTTTATATACATTTATTTTCTATACACATGTACATAATAATATATTGTGACATTTTGTTAAGTCACAAGAATTTGTTGAAAAGTTAAAAATGGGGTGCCAAACCCATTTGGTGAAAAAAATTATTATCAAATGAAAATAATTGTTGAATGTTAGTGAAGGGTATGATACATGTTAAAGGAGGTTGTGGCGTACATTTAACGGAATATTTTGGGGTCATATTTCTTTCCTTTTATTTATTTATTTCTGTTAGTTCATTGGCTTTAACTAATATTTAAAAATTCATTGAATAAGAGCCATTTTGGGGTTTGAAGGAAAATAAGTTGAATTTTTGTCTTAGTGTGTCAAAAGCAATTTTGCAATGGATTGTTCATATGTGTTTATTTAGATATGTGATTTGAATTTTTTTTCATCACAATTTGTTAATCAATTGGTGTTTGGGCTGGTAACATCGATGGAACATTTCTTTCTTCATAATCCTTGGTTGATTCATTAATACAACAAAGCTTTGAAGAAACAAGTGCATTGTTCACCAAGTTGCTCTTGGAGAGTGAAGACTAAATGTACCTCTTTGCCTTCACCATTTGGTTATAATTGAGCCAAAATAAAATATAGCTTTTTTGTGACAGTTTTGTATGCTTTTGTTTACCAATGGGTATGTTGATTTTGCTAATAGTTAACAACATGCATATAAGATGAGGACTGTCCTAAAGGTGTGAAACATATATACAAAATGAAAGGGGAATTGGAAGATTTGTTGAATCAAATACAAGAAAAGAGGTGTGCGTGAGACTAAGAAGGTGCACTATGATAGAAAGAAAATTCTACTCTATGAAATAGAAGAAACAATATTTTTTGCCATGAAAGCATATGAAAAAAATAGAAAAAAATGGCGAAATCTACCAAACCTACTAAATTTTTTATAGTAAAATAGGGATAAAAATTTAGTTTATCCATCACACAAAGACATGGAAGTAGATGGGACATCAAAGTGAATCCTTTAAATATTTGTGTAAAGCAACCTTCAACTTGTAGACAAAGTAATCTTCTTAGACAATATCAACAACTTAAACAATAGAACTTTGGTACCAACAAAATTGTTCAAAACACCCCCTACCCAAGATTTTTACTTTCACACCAATTGTAATTTATCAACGTTAGGTGTTGAACATTTCATACCTAGCTTCTATTTGCAATTATCCTTAGAAGTGTTAAGATTGTTTATTGCTTGCGAACTTCTTCCTCATAATATGATAACATTGTTCAAACAAACATGACAAGGCAAAATTCATACATTTTGAACCATGTCAACACTGTGTCAAACTTTTGGTCAAAATAAATGAGAATTTGACTTTGACTATAATATATAATAATTTATTATTGTATTGCATACATTCTATTAGTACTATATAGGGTAATTTTGAGTAATTTATGAAAATAACTACAAATTTCGACCAAATAAATACATAAAATAAAAGAAAAACATTAATTGGCTAATGTTCTACAAATAATTAAATGAATATCTGAATTTATTGTGTGATAGTAAAATCAATACTTGCATTCAAAAATAGAATGAAATAAATAATCTTATTCAAATTTCAATGTGTGATAAAAAAACATAATGCATGCAACCAAAGGTCAATAAACATAAAATTTAATTTAATTTGGTGTTCAAGCAAAAACCTAATATAAGCAATCAATTTTTTTTAAAAATTTAACACATGATGACTAATAACTATAGGAACAACATTAAAATCATCCACAAAAAATTCAAAGATAATATTCAATGAACTGGGGACCACCATCAGGAACATTATTGGGAACAAGTGGGGGCACAAAACCCCCAAACCCAAGGAATGTTAAAGTTTTTTTTCCATATGTTTATTAATTAAGTATTTTACTTTCAATTGCACAAATAAATCCATGATGTATTAATTCTTTTGTAGATGTAAAAAATATTTTTTATTCATTTTCGTTTCAGTCAAGAATTTAAATGATTTTTATTTGAAATTCATTTTCAATCACATGTATTATGCTATCAATTGCATATTACAAATACATTTGTTTCATTCTTGTCAACTTCATGGATTATTGATTGCATGTGATAAAATCAAATTCTTTTCCCAAAAAAATTGATTGTTTGAAATAATAGCATTTAAAATTGGGATTTTGTTTTAGTTGCATGAAATAAAATTTTGGTCACAAGTTAAGATTATTATTTTTCCTTTTCAATTCAGTTGCATGTAATAATATTTTGGTGGTATTTCAAAATTGAATGTTCATTCATATTGTTATAGTTTCATGTATTAGTGTTTTGGTTTCATGTTTGATAAAATTATCTTCCTTTTTTCGATGGCATGTTAAAGTTAAGGATCACATATATTAATGTCTCAATCAAATGTTAACATTTGTTCTTTAAATTCCTTTTCTTAGTCTCATGGGGGTTTCCACTTGAATGCTTAGGTCATGGCCTCTCAAACTTCATCATGTACCTCAAATTTTATTTGAGACCATGGAAAGCCCACGAGCCTTTGTTCCCCGTGTAAACCTGAAACGGACCAAAGAAAAGTTAATAAAAAACCTCATAATTGCAACTGTAGTAAATTTGGGGGTGGGGTTTAGGTTTGGCCCATCGTAAAGCACTGCCTGGATTTTTCATTTGTATTTGCAGCTCCATTACCGGTCTCAAGAAACTTGTTTTCAGCAAGAGGGATCTACTGCGGTGAAGGTACTAGCCAGGCTATACTAGGATCTTCTGATCAGCGGAAGGTACTAGCCAGCTTGTCACTATTTCTAAAAAGTGAAAAAATCTCAGCTTGACCTGTTCCCTGGGCGTACTGGCCTTGGGCACAGATCTCAAATCACGGAAGGGCTTGTATTCAGGTGCTTCTCCTATACAAAATGGTTTTGGCCTAGCATTTTTGCACATGTTACTGAGGTTGTTAAAATGCACAACAAATCCAAACACCTATTGTTGGTTGGCTAGATAGTTTGATTGGTCCAGGTGAGTTGCTATTAGTAGTTTTCCACCTATTTGCAGTCCCAGTTTTAGTTTTATGGGTGGGGTTGGGAAAAAGTAAATAACTAAACTTTGATGTGAGAATATTTTTGTAGGGCCAATATTTAGCACCACTAGATATGTAAAATGAACTCAGTACAAACATTGTACACAAAATTGTGCATTAGCATGAGTAAAAAAGTTTGCATTGATCCATGAAAGTGTCATCAACAGCATTGATGAATTGAAACAAGTCCATCATATTTTCCAATTTAAGTAGCAATGTTATTTTTACTTTTATTTTAAAATGTTGCACCCAAAGTGGTTATCAACCACAAGTGGATTTAGTTAAATTTGACTACAAAAAAAATAAAATTTTAAAAGGAATCTTGCTGTATTTTGATGACTTGTTAGAGCCTGCTATCTAAATCTAGTGATCTTATTGGAAGAAAGCTAAATATATATTAAAATCAGCCAATTTTTTTTGATAATTTCATAAATTTCTTCCTAAAAATATGGTGATATTGTTTATTTGAAAAAACCCTTTGACCTTGTTGTTACATTCTTGTTTTTTTTTTTTTTTGCAAAATGGCAAAAAACTCGCCACAAAAAAAACACTGATATTATGTACTATTGTTTAAAGAGTCCGGTTAGGTACAAAGAGTGTCATCATTAAAGCATCCCAACACGGTGGTTAGTACGTGAGCATGCAAAATAAAATTATGACATCTAAGTTTAGTTATTTACTTTTTTCAAACCCCACTCATAATACTAAAATTGGGACTGCAAATAGGTGGGAGACTACTAATAACAAATCATCTAGACCTATCATTGTGATTGACCAATAAAAACAAGGAACATTAGTCAGGTCATATTTATTATCTTTGCTATGCCATTTACCATCCTCAACCTCATGTGAAAAAATGCCAGGCCAAAACCATTTTGTTGAGCCAAAACAACATGTTTTGGCTTTCATTCTTCCATTTTTATTTTGGTAGGGACATATTGAGTAGTTGTGGGGCTACCTTAAGGCCTGTTTACACTAAAGACCATGTGGGCTGAGGCCCATTGCAATATCTAACCCCTGATTGGTCCAAAGTGAGTTGGGGTGGTCGCTTTGGGTTTACATTGGGATGTTTTGGGCCCAAGCCCAACCAAATGGTTTTGGATGAAAAGTCATGTTGGAATTTCACATGGCATCCTTTGGATAAGGACACTTGAGACTTTGTTCCATTTTTTCAGGCCCATCTCTTGGAAGTGGGCCTAGTGAAAATAGCGAGGGTCCAATGATTTCAAAAAAAATCTCAACTTTTCATTTTTGATTTTTATTTCAAAAGAGATTTTGAGTACCCCCCTAAAGACCCACTTTTAACATTATTTTTTTTCCCCCTTTTTACTTAACTTTTGAAAAAAGTGCTCATCTATGGTTTTTTTGTTTTTAAACAATTTTGTGCGCCCCCATCTACAATCCCCTTTTTAACATCAGATTTTTTTAGCCCCCCTCTACTTAACTTTTGAAAAAAGTGTTCATCTATGAATTTTTTTTCAAAAAATATTTTGTGTGTCCCCACATACAAACCCCCTTTCAACATAAGAACTTTCCCCCCCTCTACGTAACTTTTGAAAAAAGTGCTTATCTATGATTTTTTTTTTCAAAAAAAGATTTTGAAAAAAGTGCTCATATATGACTTTTTTCCCTGTAAACTTAACTTTTGAAAGAAGTGCTCATTTATAATTTTTTCAAATTTCAATGGCCATCACCTAACTACTCAAGTGTAAATTGTCCTTAAGATTTTCGATCACAGATGAAAATTGTTTTCTATGCATTTAATTTTTTGTTGCATTGTTAATGTTTTGGTCCCCATTAGTATTACCATCCCCAACTACACCAATTCCCTAGAGTTCTCAAAATTAGGGTTTCAGCTTTCTAAATAACTACCCAATTGAAATTCCACAAAAGTTCTTCCCAACAACTCACTTAGACATGTGACAGTAAGAAAGTGAATCCCACCACAACACAGAACCCTCTCTCCCAAAAATTTGCCATTAGCTTCTCTAGAGTTCTTAAGAGATGGTTTCAACTTTTTGAAAGACCCAAAATAGAATCCCCACAAACTAATATCCTTTTAGATTGGCCAACATTGTCCCCTAGGGAGTTTCATCAATTCCAACATCTCTACATTCTTTATTCATTTTCTCTAATACTTCTATTCTAAATCCCTACTCCAAAACGCAATGAAAGAAGACCTGCAATTTGGATACACAAAAACATTATGGTTTAGGGCATTCCTCCCATTCACCATCTCACAAATCACAATCTTCACCATAGAAAGAAAAAAGAAAAAAACTACTTAGCTTTCAACAACTCACTCTTCTTATTCACTAGCGTCCCTTGCAAAGCGTGCCATTTCCAAAAACCATGAAGAGTTCCAAACAACCTTCATCAATTCTACTGCTCTAACTTTCCACAAAGCAAATGCACACCACATAGCTCCGAGCTTAAATAAATTGCAACAAACAACACAAAGAAAAACTCCCAAAATCCACAAGTCTAAAGACACTCAACTGATCCTTCTTTTATCGTTTTTAGAATTCGGCACCTAATATGCCCATTCATTAGGTCTCCATCTGAGATGATTTTATTTTACCTCTTTTCATCCCACATATGTAATAGTTTCCTTATCGATTTAATTGAGTCCCCACAACTATTGTTAGTCATGCTTCCGAATAGTACAATTGTAAATCCCTTTTAGGACATTCCCATTGTTGTTCATCCCTACCAAGATTTATTGGTTGCATGTATTAAGTTTTCAATGCCACATTAGATTTGGAATTTTTCATATTTTATTGAATTCCACATTTAATTTTTTGGCTCTATTTCTTGGTTGCATTTATTTATTTATTTATTTATTTTGGTCTGTCATGCCTGTACATGGCCTCATACATGATGGCCAATTACGGGCATGCCCATGTGTGCTTTTAGGGTTAATGTACGATCTTAGGCGACTATACACTATTAGGTACTTAGGGTTTCAGTTTGTCGGTGACGATATAAAAGGCCCAAACCTTTCTTTCTCCTTTCAGTTTTTCTAGAATTCCTTTGTCAGGAGCTTCCTCCATAATAAGCTAGGATTTCTAAATGCTCACGGCGGCCATTGCACGGCCACCATCTACATATAGTTCATTTCTTTCTTTCTTTGCATTTCAATTCTAGAAAAACTCTAGTTTCTGTTGTTTCATGTTGAAAGCAGCAGATTTTTTATGCCTTTAAATTCTTGAGTTGGTGCTTCTGTTGCCGGAGGGTGTTCGTGTTGCTGCTACCCGAGGGAGCTCGCGTTGGTACTAAAAGGAGCTTGCGTTTTACATTCATGCCAACCAACAAATTTGAGATCTTTGAATAGGTTTCAAAGCTTCCCCTCCCTTTTTCTTTCTTTTTTTCTCTTGTGGCGACTAAGAAGTTAAAAAAAAAAAACAAAATAAAAGGCGGCAGTGGCCGTCATCGTTGCAGAGCAGCTAAGCACCGCCTGCCATCGTTGTCGCGTTCCCGTGACGTGAACTGCAGCAGCGAATTGCAGCAACGCTACAGTGAGCTCCACTAGTGCCGCAACATGCAGCACCATCGTTGCGCAACAAACAGCACCATCACTACGCAACAAGTAGCACCATCACTATGCAGCAAGCTCTACCATCATTGTGCATCTAACTCCACCACTGTTGTGCTACAATAGCACCATCGTTGCGCACTGCGTTGCAACAGCAGGGCCATCGTTGCGTTGCAGCATTGCGAGTTGCAATGCTGCCATCGCCATCGCGATGACTGACCTTTGTCGGACGAAAATTCAACATCTGTCCATCCGTCCTGCGCATATCGTCTTGCGTCATGTAGTCTTGCCGTCCTACGTCCTGCCGCCTATGTCCTACATCGTGCTGTCTTGCCTTTTCATCCAACATCTGTTTGACTTATGTCTGACCTTCGCCCGACCTTCGTTGGATGTTCTTTTGACCTTCGTGTGATCTTTGTGTGTCACGGGTCATTCCCAACAATGCATTGTATTCTTCAAATTATATTTTGTGTTAGAATTTTGTAGTTAGTGTTGTGTACTATCACAAAATTTTGGGGCATGGGACAACACCATGTCCTCGGATGATGAGAGCACTACTGCTCAGCCAGAGCCCAGGTATCAGGTACGAAGTAACACACAATCCTTTGAGCCAATTTCTTTAAGCTCACGATCTTCACGACAGTACCATCAAGTGTCTATAGCACCATCGTCATCTAGTACAACTCCTACTAGGAATTCAAGCTTAGGTTACACTACATCAACGGTACATTAGAGTCCATTTGGAGGGCTCATCAGTGGGGTACGCCTATTACCACACCTACTTTCACACCATCACTATATATCCCGTTGCAAATTATGACCTCAACACCCATATACACCATGGAGGTTAGTAGGTCCTCTGGGAAAATTAAAAAGTTTAACGGAAGGCCAAGTACTATTTCTTTGAGGGAGTTCAAGGCAACTTTTTGAACTGCGGTTTGTGAATTGGAGCTCAAGTATGGCGCTAATTACACCGAGGCATTTGCATTCAAATAATTGGCTCGTTATGTGCACTATGAGGCGTTAGATGTCTATGAGCAACATTCTGCAAGGATTTTGGGTGTCACCCAGATTCCCAATCCAACATACGCCATAGCCATCGCCACCGCCTCTCAAGCTACATTGCAAGCTGCAATTGCACATCACGGGACTATGCTGAATAATCCAGACCCGATGCCTACCTCAGTAAACCTTTCTCCTCAACAACTCATTGCTGCTACTACAAACATTCCTCCCACAACTAATGCGCCAGCTTTTGCTGATCTAGTGGGAGAATTATTTTGAATTCTTGAGCTGGAATTTCCAGTCAAAAGTTCTGAAAAAATTTTGTAGCTCGCCACCTTCTCTTAGTAGAAGGATGAAACCCTCAAGATGCTCTACAGGAGGCTTTTCAAACTCAAAGAGGATACGCAGAGCATCACCGACTTGGAAGCTGCCCACCGGTATCTTCGTTCGTTGGAAGGTACTCCAACATTCCACGTGCAGGTTCTGCAACGGGTCTTTGAAGAATTTGGAGACTCGTACACTTTGCTAGATGTGTACAACATTTCCGAAAAGCTGGAACTGACTCATGCACACTATGAGGCCAGTACTATGAGGCCTCCATCACATTCAAGGCCTCAACCTACACCAGCTGCGCCAACTAAATCATCACATTCTTCTTCAAGGACTAAAACGGTGCACTCAGCTACACCCATCCTACCTTTTTGCAACTACTGTGGCAATCCTACCCACAAAGCTAGTGAGTGCAACATTCCTTCCGAGGATCTCTTTTGTGATTATTGTGGAAAGAGGGACATCAGGAATTTGTTTGTTTTGCCAAGTTCCCAGAGTGGAAGCAATTCCGATTACAATGGCAAAATTTGCCAGCATCTTCCGCTGTCCCTCAACCAAAAGCCAAGGCACCTCAACCTTCCACTTAGGCTTTACCCACCAAGGGTAATTCCAACAAGGATGCTAAGAAGAAGGAACATAATGTTGACAAGAGGGAGGTGCTTCAAGCCCATGCCATTCAAGTTCAGACTTTACAAAATGAACTCGAATCATTGAGGGCTCAATTTACTAATCTAAAAGGCAAGTCCTCCCAACCAGCTAGTCATGCCCAACCTGTACAAGGTTCAGGATCACGAAAGGGACCTCCTAGGTCGT
>Ga0116231_10002155_pt1 | contig 41181 bp, 38 predicted proteins | sample S1TSphgellanicum_2_FD_89695 | JGI IMG/M metagenome (GOLD analysis project Ga0116231, IMG submission 89695) | Host-associated microbial communities from peat moss isolated from Minnesota, USA - S1T2_Fd - Sphagnum magellanicum MG | ecosystem: Host-associated > Plants > Peat moss > Unclassified... | reverse complement strand
TAAATAGGGGACACAATTTTTTATATAAATAGTGTATAAAGAGATAAAAAAAATTATATAAATAAAAAACATATAAAAAAAAATTTAATATATTTGTTTATATATATATATATATATATATATATATATATATATATATATAATTTTTTGAAACCCATCAAAATTTGATTATGATATGAAAATTTGAAAATAAGGTCCATTCAAAACAAAAATCCATGAATTTTTTTGGGTTAAGTTTTTCTCAACAAAATGTTTGCATCTCTGTTTTTTTTGCTTTAATATATCATATATTGAATCCCTATAAAATATCCCCAAAAAAATCAATAAAGAAAAATGTACTTATATAAAGTCATAAATAGATAACTATTCCATATTTTTCAACTTCAAATGCTCATTATTTTATATTTGGTGTATACATGGTGTAATTTTGTATATAAATGTATTTTCTTCAAGTTGACAATTTGAATCCAATGGCAAATTTGGCATATTGATGATTTTATGGCATATTAATGCACAACACTTTACAAAAAAAATTGGCACAAAAATTGACCCATCTTATCTTGTAACAACCCAAACCTCCACCATTCCAAATCCCAATATTGGAACATTTGAAGATTACATATTGTAAGAGGAAAAATTCAACCATCATTTTTAAAATTCAATATTAAACAATCTAATTTTTTTGATGACATAATGTATAAGAAAATAATTGATTCCAACACACTATTCACTTGTTTTTATTGGAGGTCCATGAATAGGTAAACATTCACATTCTTGGAATGTTTTTGATTAAAGATTTATTGCCCTAACCAATAAACACTTTGAATATGACCTTCTAAAAAATATATCTTATAATGGTGTACACTGGTAAAACAACATTTTGTATAAATGGAACAACTATTCATTCAAATTGTAGTTATTTACCAAATTGTAAAGATTTGCCATCATTAAAATTTGATTTTTTGGATATTTGATTTTTTTTAAATTAAAATTTACAATTAAGATGGTTTTGGATGAAATTTCAATGGTGGGCAATATAATATTAAAATTTGTTGATCAAAACTTAAGATCTATCAAATGCATGCACACAAATTATTTTGGTAATCTAGCTTATCTAAACATCATTATAACTAGTGATTTTTATCAAGCCCAACCAATTATAGATACTTTAGTTTATTAACCCAATAACAACAATTTCAATTTTTTAAGACTAGATTTTTGGATTGAAAGTAAATGCTATCAACTTGCACAATTTATTTGTCAACACAATGACTTACTTATTCAAAATTTTAATTATTTTTGTATGGTACACAAACAAAATTAAATATTGACATCATCAAAGGACTTTTTTTGGTATACTTCCAATTGATATAAACCCCAGTTGTTTTAGGATTTTATATTGTGTTTTTGGAATTGATAATATGCAATAACATTATTTGGAATTCAAAATATATCATAAAAAAACTCAATTTTGCATATATCAATTTTAATACAATTGAAAATTAAAATGAATTCTATTTTGATTTTTTTTAGAAATTTGGTTTTCTATAACTACATGAAATTTGTGCTAAAATACAAAATAATGAATTTTTAACAAACAATGTTAACCTACCCAACTTAGAGTTTTTCAATTAATCATGCCATATTTTTGGCCATATTGCACAAGTTCTTGAAAATATTGGAATTTTTCTTCTTGAAAATAAATTGAAAAACTTCAAATGATGTTAAACCACAAATAATTTTATTATTTTTTAGTGAAACTCACTTTGAAACTTTGTGTGAGAAAAGATGCGTATAAAATTGGGAGTTACAATTCTTGAAGCTTTTCAAAAAAGCTCATCTATTACACTTGAATTCAACAAAAGATGGTAGCATTGCAAAAACATTTAAGTAAAATGTTTCAAGGTTTTTCAAAATAAACATTTTTCTTACAACTATTGAAAGCTTAATAGATCGGTAAAACTCATGTTGTAGGCAAATTGAAATAAGCAAACATCATCAAATCGTTGTTGTTGTGGGTGTAGGGTGTTCCATCCTTTTTGCAGCAAGTCTTGTCACCACCATGTTCATCAGAAGACATCAAGTTCAAGTAGGATGGAAATTTTCCAAAGTTTACATATTGTCTTGATTGGGACATGATTCAATAATTGATAACTAGTTTTTAATTTCTTGTCCTCATAGTTGCAACTTCAATTTTGAACGATATCGATTTGTTTGTCACGCACACCGAGTTGATATGTATAATTCCATCTCAATGTTGATTATGCATTTCATATGAATTTGGTCGCCAACATAAAATTTGTACAAGCTTTTAGCGATGATGATTCATGTCCAGAATTCCTGGTTCAATGAACAGTCCAACAAACAATGCAACACATATTAAAATTCAAAGAGTTAGACATGATCATAGAAAAAATGCAAGTTCCAAAATTTTTCTTAAGAAAATTCTCACAAGCTTGCATAACACTAACTAACAAACGTAAGAATTAATGTTGCATCTACAATCCATATTTGAATCAAAGGTTTTTTTTCTTAGAATGCTAACCAAAACAATGTTTTGAAATATTGAAATTTTATGAAATTCACAAATGATGAACAAACAATTAATGCATATATAGTGAACAAGCAATCTTTTTGTGTTAAGGAATGATGATGATGATGACCCACCGCCATCAATGTTTTTATACCGTGCTGGAAGTTGTGCTAGATGATCTCATCAATAAGGATCCTCCATTTCCACATGAATTTCCAGAAGAAATAGCAAATCCGATTCCATGTCTGGAGTTGGTTCCAAAGGCACAAATGACTGATACAATGAGACCAACCAATAAAGGTATCGTTTTCACAATGGAACCGGAAATATTTGAATATAAACAAGTGGTAACAGGTGCCGTCAAAAGCGAAATAGTGGCAAAAGCTATTACAGATACAGTAGCATTCACAAAATCGTCAAATTGTAGCATATATTTCGTGCCTCCACCTATGTAGGTTGAACCTTGTATACCCGCAATGTTCAAATTCCTGAAATTCGGATTCCATAATCCTATTGTCGTCACAACTCCATAATACAACACACCATTCTCAGCCTTGTAGCTGTCTGTGAATGAAGAAAGGCAACATAAAATGCTCAAGACAATGAGGGTGACGATGGTCACAACTTTTTCCGTTGTATGGCAATTGCCATTATTGGTAGCTAGTGGTACCAACAATTGAAAGACCAAGAACGTACCGGTGGGAAGCACATTTGCCAATTGGGTAAGTACGTCTGTTGAGAATGTGGAGGTTGAGGAACACATGGATGATGTTGATGAAGACATCTTCAAAGAGGATATACTTCAACAACTATACCCAAAAACAATTTAGGCACATACTATTGATTGATTGAGTGTACAAGCTCAAGACTCATTTGAAATCGAATATCGTTATTCGAACAACTCCTTTCGAAAGAGAGACATTCCTTATGATTATTCTCCTTCTTATATCTTTGAATGAAAGAAAATCACACACAACTATTGGCACCTTTGAAATTAGGTTCCAATTCTCCCATGGGAACAAAAATTTGACTTGTGGTCACATCATGATCCACATATATAATGATATGGGGTTCATAAGATTCACAACTCCATGCTACCCACATGTGAGTCCCCATCGTGAAAATGCTTTTCACTTTTTGGATCCTCAAAACAAGAAAAACATTGACCCATAAAACAATGAGGTTGAAGTTACACGATGTTTAATTTCAGATCTCTTGCGCAACGTGTTCATGAACTCTTGAAGAACTTCTTGCCAGTTGACAAGCTTGGAAAGGATAGAACACATGACATTTTGATCCAATCAAGTTCAAAATCTTGAATCCCAACACATCTAAATTTTCTTCTAGTATCAAGCAAGTTGAATCTTTGATATGCGAGAGAGAGAGAGAAGAAACACAACTCAACTTTCAAGAGGAAACTTAGGAATTCACCAAAAGGTTTACAACAATAAAATCCAAATGAAAACTCAAGAAAAAAATAAAGAATTCACAATGGACAATTTGCAACAAAACCCAACAACTTAGAAAAACATTGGAATTTATAGGAAAAAATGTGAATTCAAAAATATACATATATAATCAACAACTACAAACATACAAAGGCAAGCGATATAGAATACTTAGAAGAGTTGTGATGTACATAGTGCTTGCCATTTCTTCTATGACATTGTCAACACACAAAGAAAATAAAACACACAAAGGAAGAAAAGGAAATGAAGAGTCGACTTTCATCTCCATGACACAAAAAGAGTTTGAGAAAGACACAACAACACAAACCACGAACCCATCACCATGAAGAGGGAGGGAGGGGAGCTGATGGCCAACTCTCTTTCTCTCTCTCATCTCTCCTTTGCCTTGCTATGCACTCTTGTTGTAAAGTCCTCTCTCACTTTCTCTATCTTTGTGCCTTGATATACACTTCTAGTGTAAAAGTCCTCCTCCCTCAGCTGGCTGTTCCTGAGGGAAGAAGCAATGACCCACCCAAATAAACCCACCCCCCCCCAAAAAAAAAGCTTTACCCAACTGCCATTCCTTTGCTCATCAACTTGGCAAGCAACAACATGAATCAAATTATAGAAGGCTATGGAACTTTCATTTGGCCCCACACTTCACTTTGAGGAAAGGAAATATGTTCATGAGTTGTTTGTTACTATGTAGTACCCTAGTAGATAAAGCTTTTTAGAAGGAACCCCTAAAGAGGCTGTTTGGAAGGGTTTAGGGTTTAACCCTTCTTCTTGAGTGAATTAACAATTCAATGTATATAGTATGGTAGCTATTTACAACAACCAAGGTTGGTTTTTTTTTTTAAAACCATGGTATTGGTGTAAAGAAAAATGTAGGTGCTGGGTTCACTGCTTTTGCTTTTGGGTGTGAAGTTTGAACCAACCAGCCAGCACCTAGATTGGAACCATGGTAAAAGACTCAAAATTCATCTAAATAAATATATTTAATTTAATTTTAAAAATTATTTAAATGTTCCAAAATATCCCATTGCTTAGACTAATTCAGGGTTTCCCGAGTTCAAATCTAAAAACCCAACCCAAGGTGTGTGCGTGTGTGAACTAGCACTTGGTGGGTTACCGATGTTAAATTTGGACTTAGAGAGACCCTGATTTAGTCTAAGGATGATGGATGGTATAAACCTCAAAAACTTGGAGGCTTTTACCATGGTACCAAATGAAGGTGCTATGGACCATGGTAGTAGTAGTAGTAGTAGTAGTAGTAGTGGCAAATTGAACTCACAATCCACTTGTGGTAAGGTGGTAGCCTTAACTGGTTACCATACCACATAACCAGTTAGGTTACCAGGTACCCAAACTGGTTACCAAGTAACCAATTAGGTTATCAGGTAACCAGTTAGGGGGGAAAAAAGGGACAAAAAACACACACACACACACACACACACACACACCAGCACTAAGGGACAAAGGACAAAGCCTTTTTATCATTGTTGGCTTTGTAAGCCAATTCTTGTCACAGCTGACTGGTCCAGTTCTTGTGAACTGGTAATGTACAGACTACACCCTTCTTCTGTGGTTGTGGAATGTATATATTTTTTATATTTTTATTTTAAAAATTTAATTAAAATTTTTTTTGGCTCTGCCCAAAAGGAAAAGATTACAAAAGATTATTATAAAATTATTTTTATTTTATTTATAAAAAAGAAAAAAGAAAAAAAAGGAACTGTTTGTGTCCCCAGACAAGAGCAGCAGCGGCAGCACACTCTCTTCTGTATCCAGAAGAAGACGAGGAAGACGAAGAAGAAAAGAAACAGAAGCAGCAGCGCGTCCGTTGTCACTCTTCTTCTTCTTCGGGAGTTTTGCCAGAGAGAGTGAGAAAGAGATAGAGGAAGAGGGAGTGAGCTTTGGGTTTTTCTTTTTTCGTAGAGTCCGTGTAAGGAAGAGATATTTAGCTGTGGTTTTGGAAGCAGGAGACAGAGAAGAGAAGAGGAGAAGAGAAGGAGGAGGAGGAGGAGGAGGAGGAAGGGAATAAGTTTTAGTTCTTTTTGTTGTAGAGTAATAAGGGAGAGTGTGATTGCATTGTAGGACTGGAGGCGAGGGGAGAGGGAATAGAGAACAAGAAGATATGAGTCATATGGATGACCCCGCAAAGAGGGTTTGTAGTTTTCTTGGTTTCGTGAAAGGTGTGAAGGGAATGCTGGAATGCAGGAGGGAAGGAAGGAAGTAAGAGAAGGAAGAAGGGTGTGCTATGATAACTGTAATGTGCTGATCGTCGTCGTCGTCGTCGTCGTCGTGGTGCTCAGGTTTTGGATCTGATAGCACCTGATAGAAGCTCTCGGACTGCCAGGAGCGTGGCGGGAAAACAAAGGAATTTACCTTTGGAGGTGGATGGAAGAAAGTCTGTGGCAGGTGAAGGGAATAGAGAGGGAGAAAGAAGAGGCGTCCATGGAACAAAGGTAACAGGTGAAACGAGGAAGAAAGCAGTTAGGAGCCGGAGGAGCATGGAACAGCAAGCCTCGGAAGAAAGGTAATGGCATAGCCGTAGTGCAAAGGCTTTTGACAATGCGGGCTATGCTTTCTGCAATCTGTATGTCCCGCTTTTGTGACTGTTCTCACAGTTGCAATCTTGACTGAAAACAAGGCATGTTTCTCGTCAAAGCTCTAGCTATGTAACCGTGCAACTTGAGCTACATTTTCAGAATGTGCACATTGTAACAGCTGCTACATCTATTTACTTTAAGCTTTGGTCATCAATCCATTCTCCATGCAATTTTCTTCAGTGTTGGTTTGCACGTTCTTTGTACCATCAATCATCAGCTGTATTGGGGCATTGTGATTTTTTGTCAAGCTGGAAATGGTTTAGGGCGTTGTTGTTTCACTCAAGGGTTTTTGTTTGGTCATCAATCTGTTCTCCAAAGCTTGCTATTTTCTTGAGTGTCAGTTTGCACATTCTTTGTATCGTCATCAGCTGTATTGCAGCATGGTCATTGTGATTTTTTGTCAAGCTGGAAATGGGTAAGGATGTTGTTGTTTTGCTGACAGATCAGAATTGCTTGGCAGATTGGAGTCTGTAGCATGAGGGAGGAGAAATATAGCCATGAATCATGAGCACTGCTGCACAAGAAAGGGTCCATCTAGGCCATGCATTCAATCCAAATGCTCATCTGAATGCTGAAAAGCAAAGGCCATCTACTTTTCTGGTATATATGTGTAGTGCTGCAGACAGAGTGGTTACCCATGTCAGAAAAGCTCTAGATGATTTTTGCTCCTGAGGGGTGTTCCTCAGAAGTGATCTCCAATTTGAACATGCACTTACTGGTGATGTTCCTGATGGTCTCAATTGCTGCCCTGATTGTAGCCTCTGTGTGTGTGGAAATAAACAGATTTTCTGGCAAGACAATGTATTTGTGCCTGGTGGTGGTCTCTGAGTGAATCAGAGTGAGATCTGATGGAGGCAGGTTCAGAAGACCGATATGAGTTCAGTATGGATGGTGCAAGCTCATGCCTGAGTATGGATGCTGTTAGCTCAGATTTGTTAGGGGATAGAGCCATGAGCTTTAGTCTTACACGTGGAGAAGATGTTGGCAGCAGTTCTTCAGGAGGATCTTCTCCCCTTGGGTGGCCTTTGGGCAAAAGGGAGAGACATAGTACAGACCCTTCACCATCTTCATGTAACTTAACCAATGGAAGGGATACACATACATGGGAACACAAAATGGAGATCAGAGAAACGGACCTTGCAGGTGATTTCACTTTGCATTGTGACTTTTTGCCCTTCCCTGTTTTGTTTTCAAGATGTCCAGTGATTGTTGGAATTGATGTCTATACTAGAGCAGGTAGTGGAATTGAGGAGTTGTCACAAATCCTACCTCAACATGGATTATAACTGAAGGTTTTTAGGACTCAGGGAATTGTTCAGAATACCTTGAATGTTTGTGCCCTGTCAACAAATTGATGCATCTACAATGATGTGCAGAAAAGTCTATTCATTTTGCACTTCATTAAATCATTTCTGTGGGTTCAAATATTGGACTCATTGGGGGTTGTCTCAGCATATGTGTGAAACCCTGAAGCATTTCCTCATCTGTGTATGAAATCCTTTGTGAAGTGTGTTCAGAACTGGCATCATGTCATAGTTGGTACCAAAACATCCACAATTTTCTTTATGAGTCACTTGGACACTGTTCTGCTTCTGGTTGTCCAGAGACACTAGCAACCATTGAACTACTATTAAATCAGTACTGTCCGTAGCTATGGAATTTGAATTTTCATGTGTACAGTTTATGTACCTTATCTGCTGGATGGTCTGATTCCTGTGGGGCTTCTTTGTGTTTCCATGTGATACAGAGGTGGAGATGATGAAAGAGAAGTTTGCAAAGCTTTTGTTGGGAGAAGATATGTCTGGTGGTGCCAAGGGTGTCTGCACAGCAATGGCCATTTCAAACGCCATCACTAACCTTTCAGGTACATGTATTTTTGGTTGTGGTAGTAACTCTATACTTCCTTGGAGCTACTGTGGTTTGATCACAGCACCTTGGATTGTTGTATACAAAACACTTTTGTACCCATTTTTTATCTGCACACCATTTTAATTTACCTGTCAGTATTTTATACCCACACAAAAGGATATTTTCTGCTCAGCAGTTAGTGTGTTCTTGACATGGATGCAGCCTCCGTCTTTGGGCAGCTCTGGAAATTAGAGCCATTCCCTGCAGAGCGACGCACCATCTGGCGGAGAGAAATGGAATGGCTTCTCTCTGTCAGTGATCACATTGTGGAGCTTGTTCCTGCATTGCAAACTTTTCCAGATGGTAGTACTTTGGAGGTTAGGATGACTCAGTTGGTTTTTTGGTTCTTGCTCTAGTATCTGGTAAGTTCACATACTTGAGTTTTGTCTAGCTACAAAGTTGACAATCTGAGAAAAGGTTGCAACGATGTACCATAGAGTCCTAGTTCATATTCTTATGGCAACTCCACGTTTGATGCTGCAGGTGATGGTCAGTAGGCCACGGTCAGACCTTCAATTGAACTTACCAGCTTTGCAGAAGCTGGAGAACATGCTCCTTGTATGTGCAGTAACCCTTGAAGCTGAAAGGCTTTTTCCAATAAATTTGTTTCTCTATTGAAATATGTCTCAAGTATTGTGTTTTAATTTCAAGCCTGTCATAATGGTATCAACCAAGTTGAATGATTAGAAACAAGTTGAAGGTTGGACCAATTTCAGTACTATACCACATGACATGGCTGTTTAGCACAAAGTTGTTGAATTGTCTTCCCCTCTCTTTGTCTCTTGTTCTGCCAGGACTCATTAGACATTTACCGTGAAATGGAATTTTGGTATGTTGACCGTGGAATTGCTGTTGCTGAGAAAATCAACCGAGTGGACTCAAAGGACTCTGTTCAAAGGCAAGAAGAGAAATGGTGGTTGCCAACCCCAAAGGTACCAGTCAGTGGTCTGAGTGAAGCATCAAGGAAACTATTGCATCACCAAAGGGATGCCACTAGTCAAATCCTCAAAGCAGCCATGGCAATTAATTCCCAGGTTTTGTCTGAAATGGAGATTCCACACATCTACTTGAATACTCTTCCCAAGGTGACTATCATCACTAGCTCTGTCCATCAGCCCTGTATGGTTTATGTCTTTGATTGAACACCTGGTTCTGTTTTATTTCAGAGAAGTTATGGGCCCTTTTATGTCTGGTCAAAAATGTCTCTAATCTTGTTAGAAGTTTATCCCACTATTTTTAATCAGATTGACAGAAGATCAAAAGTTACTGATACTTATAAAGAAATGGAAGTTGTGTTCACATGCTTGCTTCTCATTTCAACTTGCATAGTGTCTGATATTCTACTTGATTTTTGCAGAATGGGAGGTCAAGCCTTGGAGATGTACTATACCGAACTATATCTTCTGACAACTTCTCAGCTGAAGGATTCCTATCCACACTGGATACTTCAGATGAGCACAGCATACTAGATTTAGCAAACCGATTAGAGACCACAGTACTTGTATGGGGACAGCAGACTCACTTGAGGCACTCACAGGTGTGGGGTAAAGGAATGAAATCCAATGCAAAAGCATCATGGGGAAAGGTGAGGGAGTTTGTCAGTGAGGGGGATAGAAGGGTGCTGCTAGCAGATAGAGTAGAGAGTGTGCTAATCAGTCTGAAGCAGCGTGTCCCAGGGCTGCCACAGACTACCTTGGACACCAACAAAATCCAATTCAACAGGGTGGGCATCTCTGAGGACTTTTGCAAGTAGTCAATAACCTGTGCAAGCATTCCTGGATTATTAACTCCATATTCTCAGAAGAAAGAGGTTGCAGGAAATGTGTACAGAGATGCATTAGCTTCCCTTAAAACTGATGACTCTTTGTGGACGGGTTTGCAGGATGTTGGGTATTCAATATTGGAGAGCTATTCACGAGTGCTTGAAAGTTTGGCATTCAACATCATTGCACGGATTGATGATGTTCGGTACGCGGATGACCTAGTGATACGTGCACTATCACCAGCAATTGCACCAGAAAGAGATTGCAATACAGAGTCACATCCCTGTCACGATAGATCAGATGGTGCATTCAACACGCAGTTGACTGCTGTTAGCACTCCTTACGACACTCCCTCTGTTTCTCCAAGTGCATCCCCTCCTAGTCCCAATCTGATCACTGATGCTCCTCGTGACAGTATGAGAAGGGCTGGATCACTATTCTCTTCTTTCAGCAAAGTCATATCAGAGTACACAGGTTATGGAGGCAATCTTGAGAGCAGTAATAATGCTCTTCACTGCCCACCAGCCGAGCATGAATAGCTAAAATGTCAGCTGGGCATGTGAGCATATCTCATGCTGTGTAAATTTAGCAAATCCTTCTTGCGTTTTGAGTTGGAGCAAAGGTAGTGGCTTCTTCATCAACTTACAACCATGCAAATTGTAATCAAATAGAAATCATAAACATTTTGAGGAGGGTTCCTAGGGGTATTTGATTGCGCTTCTGGAGCTCACAATCGTAACCTAAGTAGCAACATTGCTGGGAGCTGCCTGATTTATTTGTAGTACATTTTTTTGTTTGATAGGTGAATCATACTAATGAAAAGGTGGGGGTTCTTTTTGGCTCCCCATTCAATAGCACTTGTGCTTGCCATAATCCATAGTGCAATTTTGGCAATTGTATGAGTGAGTGAGGGGGTTGGGGGGGGGAGGTTGTGCTTAGTTTGGAACAAAGGGCAATACACTCATTTACATAAATAATTCCCTTCCATAATCCATAAGGTGAGATCAATTTTGGATTCAACAAAATTTACACTTGGCATGATGAAAATGTATTATTTTCATTTTGAACATATTTTAAATATTTCAAGTTTTCAATGACCATTAGAGATTTCAATTGTTTTTTAATGTTTGGTGTATATGATATAAACTAGTGTGGCATGTGTCATTGACCCAAGTGTGAACATGAATAAGGATGTCCCTTGCAAACCTTGGATCTTTGTATTGTACACATTTTTAATTATCTTTCCTAGCACCACATGCATTGGATATTGCAAAAGTTCATGAGTACTTATACAAAGAATGTTAACATATATGTGTATTAAAAATTCAATCTCATTTGCTCACACGATTTAATTTTCATGTCACCTAGTTTTGAAGCATCTCTTCACCATCCCACACTACAACGTGTGTTTTGCCCTCTCTATGATTCTCAATATCAAACGTCGTCTTACCTCAATAGTTGCAAAGTTTGTTAATCCAATTGCTTTTACAACTTGACTACAACCATCATAAGAGACATTTCAAAGAATTCACTTTTTTCTAGTGGCTTTTATCCTTCCAACGAACATACCAAAATTAGCCCCGCCTCCTTAATTTCCATGCACGTCACACTATGGCCAAATATTAGCAAAACCCATCATAAGATATTGAAATGTTGATAGGATTTTGCGAACTTAGTTTTGGGTGTATTTTCAACACAAAGTTCTATTAGAACAACTTGTTTCACTATTAGAAGATGAAAATCATGAACATCACAACTAGTATTTCTTTAATTATATTTTTTAAATCATATGATTTTTTAATGAAAGAATTTTTTTTAAAAACCCAAAGTTGTTTTGAAACTCAATAGCCATTTTTCAAGTCTTCATTTGTAATAATCTCGTTATACACAAATTTTGGCTTTGAATTTCAATGTCTTTCTGTTCATGTAGCTTAATCTATCATAGTAAAAAGGTTGCCATCTAATGTTGTCCTAAAGATTTCACATTTTTCATGCTAAATATAAACATTTTAGATAAGATCATGCCACATTTTCTATCCATCATATTTTGACCAAAACTTTTACATGTAGCTATTTAATTGCATTTCCATATTTGGGTTTGAAACCTGTTTGGCCCTTGCATTTTATTTTTACAATAATTTATTTTACATTTAAAGATTTGTTTCAATTTTCCTACTATCTTCATATAAACAAGCACAAATATATTTAGTTAAATCCAAGTTGTATATAATAGTCAAACAAATTGTATTTGCACAACTTTGGTTACTTTCACTTGGAGATGGGATGAATGTTGGAAAAAAGGTAAACAAAAAAGGAATTGAAGAAAATGAGAAGACAATATGAAAAAAACTTTACAAGTGTATTTGGGTAATGTAAAGAGCAAGGTTTTTTTTTAATTTTTAAATTCTAACTACATGTTGGAAAAGATTTTTTTGTAAAAAAGATTCATGTTATATTTTTGCAACGTTTTGGATATTGTTTAAATATGGTGATATTAAAATTTCCTCAAATTTTGGCAAATTTGGCACATTTTTTTCACAAAAATCCTTTGCATGAATTGCAAATTATATTTTTTGGGTCACCAAATGGCAAACATTTGCCAAAAAAACATAGGTGGAAATCTTCAAATGTGTGGCATGAAAAAAAAGAGTATGATGTGTTAAAATTTGGGTAGAATTAAAAAGAGCTTTAGGATTTGTGCAACTACAATGTGGGGAATACAACTTGATACAAATACTATGATGGCATTGAGCCAGGTTTGTTATTTTAAACATTGTTAGGTTGGGTTGGTGCAATGGCTCTTGCAACCAAAGAACAATTATCCATTTCACCAAAACTTGTGTTTTGTTCTGATAAAGAAAGGAAAGTTTAACAAGAACTCCAATATCATATTGAAACAAATGTTTATCTTGAGTGGAGTTAAACCTAATGATAGGGAAGGAAATAGTTTTAAGTGGGATCAAGATCAATTTTGAATTTCCATGTCTTCTACATAAGTTAATAAAACCAAACCTCCATACTTTGATGAAAAAAGGGGCATTTAGCTTGTCATTTCAACAACTCAACTACCACATCTCCCATTAATTAGTTTGGCATTAAATGATTCCCAAAAATAAAATAAAAATAAAATAAAATTGTTGGAAAATTTGAAAACCAAGGGATCAAACTCCTAACCTCATGCAAGCTAATGACTATTCTTATAATGGAGCTTGGGAATGATGGGTTGGTCAAATGGTTTTTGCAAAATATGACTTCTATTATTTATTTCCTCTTGTGTTTATTTGGTTTTTATAATTATAATTATTTTATTTTTCTAATATTATTGGTGACTAACTTATAATAATTAATAATTTTCATGTTTTTTATGCAAAATTTCCATTAATAACATCTAATTCATTCAATAAATTAAAATTTATGTGTGTTTTGAATTGGTGATGCATGAATAGAACCCCACGATCCACAATCACATCAAAATTGTGAAATGGTAGTTCATTCATAACTTTATAAATTTGAACCAAATTTATGGAAAATTAACAAACATTTATTAATAAATGGAATCACATGTGTGTGTATAACAATGTCACCAATCATGATTAGATGTTCTATGGATAAAAATAATTTTTGTTTATGTTTACATCATGGCCATCTTGGTGTGATCTTGGTCTATAATTTTAAATTTTCAAAATTATAATACATGTATTATAATAAATCTATGATTGATATGATGTTTGTAATTGATTTTTGTTTAATCTTGACCTAATTTTGATTCAGTTTTGTTTACATTTGATTGAAATTTTCATGTCATTTGTTTAGGCCACATCTGAGATAGATGTCCATCCTAATTGGTTTTCGGTCCAAATGTAGAATCTCAACCATATTTTAAATCCAAATGGATTTTAATAAGGTTAAGTCTTAAGGCAAGACTAGGTAAATCCCATGTTCACATCTTCATGTGATTTTTAGTGGTGTGTGTGTAGGTGTCAATAGTCATAAATATGACATGTAAATCATGTGTAGTGTAAATCATTTACACTTACACGTCTGGATTTTTTACAAGTTTACACCTACACTATTGGCATGCATACACATATTTTTTACACTTACACAAGGCCATTGTAAATATTTGTCAAATACACTTACACAAATGACCTAAATGTTTTGGGGGCATGTAAGTGTAAGTGTATAAACTTAAGTGTTATGTACAATCACTCTATATTTGGGCCTCTTTTCACCCCCAAACCCTTTTTCAACATAAAATAAATACATTATTATTAAATCTATGTATGAAATGTTGAAACTCAGCATTTAATGCATAAGCTTCAATAATAATTATAGTAGATGTACAGGTAGGAGTAGTGAAATTATATGTAGCAAACTATGGAGGCACTAAGGAAAAAGGAAAGACATGGTGAACTCAGTTTACCACAAAAATTGATGATTTTCTAAAATCCTCTCCCCCTAGCTTTGAATGTTAATGTATTTTGTTTGGGTTTTTTAAAAACAAATTCACCTTGTTTATGACCAAACTCAGGGTTTTAGTGTTGTGTTTCCCTAGCTTCAAAGATAACTTTACCATATGCCTTTAATGATTATACCTTTTTGCAAATTCATATTAATTAATTGCGGGTGCATGTTTTGACTTTTTTATTGGCAACATGTCATTTGGTTGGCTTATCATCAAAAATTTATGAAATCCCCTTTCCTCAAGAAAAAATCACATTGTTTACATTGATTTACATGTACACTATTTAACATAGTCATGTCAAATGATATCAATGTATTTGTTTTATGCTTATACTATTTTTCATGGTCATGTAAAATCATATATATTTATTTATTTTTACACTTACACTTACACAATTTTATACAACTTAAAATAAATTTACATGATTTTACACTTGCACTTACACATTCCATGTTCTATGTTTACACTTACACAGAATGTAAATAAATTTGATCATGGGATTTACACTTACATAGAGTGTAAGTCCAAAACCATTTACACGCACAACATTGGTAATTTCATCCATAACCCTCTTCATATATGTGGGTTTGAATTTTCAAATTGTGATTTTGTAATTGTTAATGTTGAATGCATTGTTGATTTGTCAATATTATTCTCAGTTTTTAAAAAATTAATAATAAAATATTTAATTTTCCCATTGCCCCATGTGTAGAGTAACATTAAACAAAATAGAAAACATAGGTATTTAAATACATACATTGGTCTTCATTCAACTTTCAATTCATAATGGAATAATTTTTGTTTCATCAAATTTCATTTTTACTATATTATAATTGTCCATAATTCTAGGTTTTGAACATCCTTACATGTTTTTATTATAATCAATAATCATACTTTTCATTGCTTGTAATTATCACATGCATCAATATTATGATAAATAAAACATAAAAGGATTTAAAATAATTGACTTATATAATGAAACATTGTGACAAAACACAAAATTAAAAAAAAGATCAAATCACAAATGATATTCATTGATTTATAATTCACTTGTAATTAATAAATCATTTAGAGGCAATCTTGCATGGAATATATAACTTCAATAATGCATAATTAACTTTATACCATTGGGTAGCTTATAGATCATGTATGAAATTCAACCATCATTGAATTATTGCATTAGTAAAAAGAGATGTAATACAACATATATCTTTTTGATCAATAATACCATAGTCTAATAGCACATTCACTAGGTCTTTGCCAAGTAATTATTTAAAGATTCCATTTTCACAAATATAGTATATTAGAATATTCCAAAGAGATGCTTCATTTTATTTTATTTTAAATCTTTGAGAAAAATATTTTTTTGAAAATTTCAACATGTATAAAATTTTATTTTATTTTGTTGAAGCTATTATTCAATTACGGTATTATGATTTACTATTTCCATTCATATTATCATGATGTTGTGAGCTAAATGGTTATATCTTGCAATTTCACCAATTCTTTTTTTGTTTTTTTCATTTGATATTTGATTTGTTCTTGTGCCCTAATCTTATTTACTGGTAAGCTAATCGTGTTTTTTGTCATAGTTTTTGTGTTTTGATTGTTTAGTGAACTTTCTTTACATTTGAACATATTTTTTTCCAAGTCATCATCTTCTTTACCAAGTTGGGTTCTATGTTGTTGTCACTACTAGTGATGATCAACTAATCAATTGATGAAAAAGTGAATTGTGAAAGTTGTGAAAATTCAGTTCTATTCAAATGAAAATATTGAATTACATTGCTTGCACTATGAATTCAAATATTAAAAATTTGATTTAAATTCAAATTCTTGATCAACCAATTGAATTCAAATACATAGATTGGAATTTGAATTGAATTGATTTCCAATTCAACAAATGGATTAAAGTTCAATTGAATTGAATTCAAATTGAATTGAAAATAAATGGGATGTGAATTGGTGGCTAAGAATCTACTTTTGAATATGCTGAATTATTTTTTAAAATATTTTATTTATGCTAAATCTTTCATGTAGAGGGCAAATGGGTTAAATTGATAGATTTGAAAGAGATAGATTACTACATTATTTTGATATACATGACACAAACATCAAAAGGCACATGTTAATTTGCCTTTTCATATTCATGTAGGTGGGTAGGAGAACGGATTGAAATAATTATTATGAAAGGAGTGAAATAGTAGGCTTGGAAATGGTAGGTATGAATGGCACTAGACAAGCATATAGACACCAATTTTTTTATTATATAAATTTACGAAAATCATTTTGTAACTTTTGATATGTGTTCCCATTGTGCATTATTCATCAAGGATCTTAAGATGGTCTTTGAAAACAAGTTTGATGAAAAAAATTAAAAACAAATATAAGCAAGTTGAATTCATTGGCATTTTTTATTACACGCAATTTTAATTCATTTTACATTATTTTGGGAATGTTAATTTTCATTATTGAGGTTGACGATTTTGAATGCATGGGCAAGTTGGTGCATGGATGTATGGAATGGGTTTTGTGGGCGTGTGCACCTCAACTCCTAGGCATGTAAATGTTATAAAATTGATTAATTATTCATTTTTATTCTTGTGATCCCCCAACAAATTTGGTTGTTCATCAATACTTGTTCCATAGTGTTACTTATCCCTTTGCTTTTATTTTACCTAATGCTATGATATTATGTATAAGCTTATATCATGCATTACATGCTACCATTTACCTTATTGGTTTGTAAATATATTTGAAACAATGCAGAATATCTTGAATGCCTATTCAATGTTGCATGAAATAAACCTTCCAACAAATGTTTTTTTTCATTTGTTTTGACATCACATTAGTTTCAAGCATTCCAAGAGGGATTTCACATTAAATGACAAGTTCTAGGAACCTATCTAAACATTTCAAAAATGGAAACAAAAACAATTACCAAACCAAAATTAAATTGGAAATGTAGCCACAAGAATCATTTTTTTCACAAAATGTGGCAATCCCCATCTCCCCCCCCCCCCACAAAAAGGGACATGTGATGGAATATTCATTTTTCAAATTTTGCTTTTCATTTGTGCAAAATTTTGCACCAAAAAATGGTTTTTTCCAACCCATGCAAATGTGGCACATTTATATTTGTTGGCCCATTAATATGTTTGTCTTTGAGGTCTATTGGTGTATAAAATATTCTGAGCTTATGTGTAGTTTAAAAATTAATGGATTTAATTCACATTATGATAATTTCCAATTTACAATTGATAACATGATAGTAGTACAATGGTCCAATTTGTGAATTGAAAGCAATCAACATTAACTTATGGCTAATTCTAAATGTTTACATAATTTTCAAAGTCATTGCTTTAAATCATTCAACATAACCAAACAAATGTTTCCCTTGTTTAATTGTCATTTGGAATTTGATTAATGATACATATTGATGTCACTAGTTGTAAATAGGCATGTGAATAAGCATAGGCTAAAAACATAAACTTTGGTTCATGGTTTTAAAATAACTCGGAGAATAGTTGTTGTGCAAGATAGAAAGAGGATGATGTTGATTCACTCTATCATTTGTGAGTGAATGATTTTGAAGCTTTCTAAATTCGTATTAAATTCAATGTCACTTCATTTATTCATGTGAGGAATGCACATAAGTAGCCAAATTTTAATATTGCCAAAGATTGCACCCAATAGCTATGCATGCTGGGAAATTCAAATAATTTGTAGGTAAAATAATTTGAAACAAGGCAAATTAATGAACCAAATTTAATTGAAATTTCATAATGATGTAAAAATCATATGGCATTGAATGAAGTTGCAAGTTGTTTAACAAAACAATATGACTTCTTTGGAACCTAAATATGATAAATGACTAACATTGAATACGTTCAACAATAGAAAAATCAACAATTTTCACTTTCGATTTCCTATATATATGTATATACATAATATTTGAAAAACATACACTAAATTTGATTTTCATTGTGTTAATAAGCCCGTAATATTAAAGGAAGTAATGAATGGAAGACTATAAAATTTTAGACATGAATTATGATATTTAAAAACTAAGAGCAACTTATTTTTTCACATGATCGTTGGTAATGCTTGATGACACATGTTATTCTAAACATTTGGTAAAACATTCATTATAGTTTTCAACAAATAGAAATTGGAAACTAACCAAATTCAAAGCTTTGGAAAGTCACGTAAACCTAATTTAAAGCCTTGGAAAGTCATCATGGTGATGACCACAAGAAAGATGGTTTATGGTTTAAGGTTTATGAATTTGAAAATGCCAACCATGTCAATGAATTTTGAATGTCATAATGAATATATATATATATATATATATAATCCAAATATTCTAACATTTGGATTAAATAAGTTAACATACTTTCTTTAATGATTTGAATTTCAAGAGATAAGGAAGGAGTTGTTGAAACAAAGTTCCTGGATGTAAAGACCAAACATATAAAGGCAAAGGAGAGAGAAGACAAAAACTTAAGAATTGCAATAGAAAGCTTGGAAAGTTGCAAGATTAGAAAGGAAACTTTGATCCAAAGTTGTTGGGAATTGGAAGAAAATGAGTTGGCACATATCATTTTCATTGAAGTTAGTATGTGAGGTTAAAGCTCTATAGAGGTGTTGTAATTAAGAAGTTCGTAGACAAAATTCAAACCAAGCTAAAACCAAGATCAAGCCAAGCTCAAACATGAAAAGATGTTGAAACATTAATCAAGGTAGGAATTTGAACTTGTAGAAAAGTAAGCTAAATAAAATAAAGATAAAGGATGAATTGAACTATGATTTTGCTTTAAAGAATAATGAAGTGCACAAAACCAAAGTAAATCGAAAGAATGTGCAAATGCAAACTTAAAGTTAATAGTTGTTGAATGCAATAATCATCTTTCACAAAGGGTAATTAGAAAGGTAGAAATGCAGAAAATTAGTTGATAATATTGAACAAATAAAAAATGTGCACATCTCAAAAAGATATGGTGCAAGAGAAGGAGGAAAATAGGAAGCATATTATGCTAGAAAATGAAGTAGGGTGTAGTCATGAAGATATCATGTACACTCACTTGTGGTAGAATGGCTTAAAGTTGAAATGGAAAATGATGAATATGGTAGTTAAGAAAAACTATGAATGAATGCCTTAAGGCCATAAGCACACAACAATGATTGAGGAATTGAATTGAACTTGAAACTTGAATTGAGAAGTTTTGGAAAACCAAGGTGTCACATTCTCTCATAGATACAAATTATGGTTAAACACTTCAACCTTTGGATTGCAATGAAAAATAATATAAAAGTATGAGGAAGGTATACATGTGATATTATATCTTTGAATAAGTATTTCTTTTTTTTTGGTTATGTAGATGGATAATGGAGGGACTAGAATCTTTGTTGGAACTAGTGATTATAGATTTTAAAGTAAAACATTTAAAAATTTAACCATAATTAGTCGAGCTTCAAGCTAAATGTAATTTATGCAAGCAAGCAATGAATTGAAAACCATGAAAAAAGTGTGGCACAACTATTCTCTTCTCTTAGCTTCCTTTACATTGTTGATGTCTTTCACATGTGAGATTATAATTTTTAACCTTTTTGAGATGACTATTTTTGACTATAGGATTGGGTCTTTAAACAAGATATCAAGAAATTCAAAAAATAGTATAATGAATTCAGGAGAGAGAAATACATAGACAACATTCCTTGGTTATGAGTTGTGTGTTTTACATCTTATAAAAGGTACTTAACAATTACATTGAAATGGGTTAAAACCTTAATCAATTTTTGCATCTTGGATTTATGCACATAAAAAAATATTATTATAATCCATGTGCTCTTTAATTTACAAGGGTCATGATCTGAATTCTACTAAAATCACATTTCTCATTTTTATGTTCGTAATTCCCAATGAGCCATTTACAATTTAAAACATATTTATTAGTCTATGGCACTACAAAGCTCATGCTAATTATTAAATAATAGGGTAAGCATTGGAAAACACCTTGTTACTTTTTGGTTACTATTTTTAAATTTAAATATGGGAATTATTTTCATTTCCATAATATATATATATATATATAGGTCTTTGTTAATTCCAAGATACATACAATTGTATTTGAAATGATTGAAATTAGTTCAAATTTTTGTTTCCTTCATGTCCATAGTATATGTAGCGGTAGCCAATTCCTTTTCATCCATAATATATAATTGTACTTGAGGTTGTTAATATAATCAACATGATTTTTGTTTCTCTTTCATTTGTATTATGACATACATGTACCCATTTCCTTTTCATCCATAATGCATGCTTGAACTTGAATTTTGCTGAATGTTAATAGGACTTTTGTTTCCCTCTTATCAATATTTCTTTTACTAGTTAATTTTTGTCTAATTAACTAGTAAAAGAAATTGAAAAATATGAATTCAACCTATAGAAAGGATTTTTCATGAAAAGAATGACCCAAATTTGCTAGATTTTGAAAAAAAATCCAAATCACAATTTTTTTATGATGAGTTCCAATAGTTAATTTAGAAAGCATATTTCTCCTATTTTCATATCTAACATGTAGTCAAATTTGGCTAAGATATTTTTTGGATGATTGCCACTTTGAGCATATCACAAAATCTTTAAAACAAACCTTGCTTTTTTATCATAAGTTTACTTGAAATTAATTGAAATCATTTGGGATTTTCCAATATTTGAATGTTGGTGCATTTTTTAGGGACCATGGGAAAATCATAGTAAGTATGATGGTGTTGAATCTTCATATTTTGGTCATGATGTTAGCTAACATATTATCGTTATGCATCTTGATTCGACCCTTTGGGATTCTTGTCCAAAATATCCCTTTTGCGAAAGCCAACCTAACAAACTTGGGTGAACCAACACCCACAATGGTACCTTGGTAAAAACCCAAAAACTTCCAAAAAAATTTAGGTTGCCCACACCTTTGTAAATATTTCGTCCTAAAACTAAATCAAAGTCTTTGACTTCAAATTTAACATTTTCGAAATGAAATATGTGTAGTGTAATGCTTAAGGTTGTGGGCATTATTGAAATAAGGGCTCGTGTAAGGCCAAGCTAAAGTGGGTCTCATTCCAATAATGCATGTAGCCAAAGGTGTTACACAATGTAAAATTCAACATTTTAAAAATTTTGTTTTTTTCCCACAAATACTTGGCAAATACCTAGCATTCCAATCTCTTGAAATGCGATGTATAGGATCTTACACATTGTAAATGCCCCTCCAACCACACTAAATTTTTTATAAAGGTTTTTACCAATGTTTTGCAAGTATCCAATTCCAAGTGTGAGAATTGTTGTATTTGGATTAGGGTATAAAAAATTTAACCTAACCATATTCAAATATTAAAAATTCGATGTAAACCTTTACCTCTATTGAACCACCAATCATGGTAAAACATGTAAGGCAAAACTTGAAACCTTTTACCCACTTGTTTTTGGTGGAAAAAACCCTTTAAGACCTCCCTAGGTTTTAGTGTTTCAGATGGTACAATTAAGGTTTAAGGTTTTTCCCATCACATTGAGTTTGTGTGTATATATTTCCTTTTTGCATCTTTTCATTTCATTGAGGTAAATTTTCTCATTGATCATTTCAAAAAACAAATGAATGTGTGTATGGGTGCATGTGAGTATGTGTGTTGGAAGTTCTACTTTTTGGTGTTTTTTATTCTTTAGAAGCTTTGATTTGGAAGTTTCAATTCTCTAATGTTTTTATGTATTTCTAATGGAAGCTTTGATTTTTGACCTTTTCGATGTATGTTTGAGCTTTGATTTTTTTGCTTTCTAGTGTTTATTCTATTTTAGAAATTTCAACTTCTTTTAAGAGTTTGAAATGTGTATTTGTCTATTTGAATTCATATCAGTTTGGGTCAAAACACACTTAAAGGAGCCAAAAAGGGGTTGGATGTCATGAATTGTCATTAAAAAAACTCCCACATCTGTTTCACAGTGACATTGGCTTGTTGTGGAGTCTCCATCCCCACAATAACATCACACCCTGTGCACTTTTGTGGGTTTTTGAGATCCCTAAGCAACTTTATGGACTGCATTATCCAAACTTGCAAATTATGTGAAAAACAAGAAAAATCAACCAAGGATTGAAAAGTCAAACCCCCCCATATCTTCCAAATGGTGATAGATTAGGGAAACTTTTTTACATCATCAAAATCAGAACACTTGAAAATGGGGAGGGTTGTCACCTCCAAATGCCAAGAAAAAAACTACAATCAGGTCAAAATGCCCATGTAACCCAAAAACCCCAAATCTTTTATATCTTGCAAACCTTACACTTTTAGGCAAAAATAACTCCGTCACTAGCTTCAAAACACTTGAAAATGGTGGGGTAGGTCACTTCAAAACTTTCAAAATCCATAATAATTAACCTTAAACACCTTCATCTATCCAGTCCCCTTGAAATTTCACACCCCCCATATCTTGCAAATGGTGATAGATTAGGGAAATCTTTTCACACCATTGCATTCAGAACCCTTGAAAATGGGGGGGTAGGTCACTTCAAAATCCCAAAAAAAAACCCAATTTTGGTGGGGACACCCATGTAACCCTAAACCCTAAACCTAAACCCTAAACCCTCATTCGGGCGCTTTGAGTACCGCTGAGCACACCTCCATAGGAAGATAGTTTGGTCTTTGTTGATTGCCAACTTAAAGGCATGGCAATAATGGGTGGCGAATGACATACCCATATGTCTCTTTAAGTATTCAATGACATACTTCATAGTCCCCCTTTCATCAACAGGGAATTTGCAGGAAGAACTCATTGTGAACTAGGTGGCCTCTATCCAAAACACCCATGACTACTTTGACCTTTTCCAGACTCCATCCGATTGCAAACTGAAAAGATGAGCATACCACATTAAAGGTACAAGTTAGGATGCTGCATACATAAGCTCATTTGTGGCTAGTTTCATGACCCCTGAAACTTGGTATTTCTGTTGCATACTTCCACGATGTGTGACCTCAACCTTCACACCATGCAAGGCCACAAATCCACAAACACAATGCCAAAATGATTATGGAACTCACCACCTCATAGATCGGTTGGGGATCTTGTTGCCCATGGTTCCCCTAAGAACCCTGAAATAAATCACCATCCGCGTGCCCTGTCCGACTCTACAGCTCCCACGCGCATCTGCAGAGCACAAAGACCGATCCTTTGAATGAATAGGAGTAAAAAAAAAGGCTGGCCTTGCCATGCGACGCATGAATTCATGCAGCACGGGAACAATCCCAATGCCAATCAAATATCCTATTAGACAACAGCAAAAACCAAAAAAATTTGCCGCTGATCACCGAACTGAGAAACGTTCCTCTTTCGGTTTGAATTTATGCAAAAATTGATATTGATGGGCTTACTTGTTTGCGGGCTCCTCCGTCACCTGGAATGAAGAAGAAACGGACGCCCCAAAGCTTGACGAGATGTAGCTGCTGGTCCATCTTCTTCCCACCCTCCTAGTAGAGATAAAGACCGTGCTTCTTTTCGGAAGAAGAGGAAGAGGCAATCGTGGCGGGAGTCGGGAACGGAATATATGTCATGACGCGTTCGCTTGACGAGGGCTTGTGCAACTTATGGCAGCAACAAAAACTAAACCCTAGGACTAAATATTCTATCGCTACCAGCACCGTTGTAATAACATGGTAACAATTGCGATTGAGCTTGCATATAATTATGGACGAACCCTACAAAATCTTTGCTTTGAAAGTGTTACAGGTGATGCCGAGCGACGCCCTGGAAATTTGGGTTGCATTTTGAGCCTTCAAGCCTACTTCCGTTGAAGAACTTGTGACCATAAGTAGAAGGAAAAACGTGTTGGAAGGTGAGTCGAACTGTGCCAACCTCTCCGACAGATTCAGAGTCGATTTCAGCTGAAGAACTTGTGATCGTAAGCAGAAGGAAAAGCGTGCTGGAAGTTGAATCCAGGTTGTGCCAACCTCTCCGATGGATCCAAAGTCGAATTGTGCCAACCTCTCCGACGAACGTGAATCCGCCACCATCCATGGATCCAAAGTCGAGCTGTGCCAACCTCTCCGATGAATGTGAATCCGCCACCATCCATTGCTTGCGCATGTCCCAAAGGATCGATGACTGCCATTGTATGCCATCGAAAGTTTAGATGCTGCTGCCATCTTTCAAACGAAACTTCGTTCTTCCCATGAACGTTTTCGCCCAAGGGCTTCGGGCTGGTTCTGGCCGGAGCTCGGCACCCCTCTTGCCATTCTTCCAAATTGTTGTGCGGTCACCCTCTTCCGTTGAGCTGCGCTCTTGCCATTCCTCCAAACCGGGCTTGGCTAGATGGTTGTGCGGTTGCCCTCTTCCGCTGGGCTCCACCAGACGACGGTGCGGGTGCCCTCTTCCACCCAACTCTGTCAGACGGCCGTGTAGTTTCGCTAGACAACGGTGCGGGCGCCCTCTTCCGCCTAGCTCTACCACGACGGTGCAGCCACCCGCTTCCATTAAATTTTTCCAAACCACCGTGCACCTCCGCCATATGACCATGTGGCTGCCCTCTTTCGCGCCATTCCTCTAGACGACCACATAGCTTTGCCAGATGATGGTGTCGGCGCCCTCTTCCACCTAGCTCCACCAAACGGCCATGCACTTGAGGTCCTGCCATTCTTTTGCTTGCACCCCTCTTCCACCCCTCATCAGTTTTATCCTCCTGGTTTTTTTCTTGTCACATTCTTTAGCTGTAGCATCTTCCAACTGCCTTCCTTCACCTATTTCAAGCTTTTTCCTTTCTCGAAATACACAACCATGGCACCTCTAAGTACAACGAGCAGTTACTATTATGAGCTCTGCGATAGGACTCTTGTCCCCAATGCTAACCTTGAGGAACACAAGGTCGGAGCCATCCATTGAGGCTTGTTGGAGGCATCTGGGAAGATGATGAGATGCCAACTTCAAGTGTTCCAAGAGGACTTGAAGGTCGGCCATCATAAACAAAAGCTGCCAGTTAAACGAGCCATCGTGGAGGTTCTGTGAGAGCCGGTGGAACCCAGTAATTGGTATGTTCCTTTTTTTCTTTTTTTTTATAAGTTTTTATTTTTTTGGCCTTTTTTTTTTGTCTTCTGCCTCATGACTCGGTCTATGATCAAAAATTACATCGACCTACTTTTTCCCCTTCGTGCATAGGAACATGGGCTTGAAACAAATCGTACATTGGGGGCCTCTGGAGAGCGCTTGGATCCTCCACCATTTTCAACAGAAAGGGATTGATATCTCGGACCTTGTGACAAACGTTGTTAGGCTCGATTGTGAAACAACGCAGGAACTAAGGATGAAAGAACGGAACACAACCTTAGATAGTTTCTGAAAGCTCTTGACGAATTGTGTCTTGATTTATGAAGGGGCCGTGGTTGCCATCTTGTTACACGAGTTTGTTCCGTTCAACAAGTCGTCAAGTATTTCGCCGCAATGGCCCACATGTGGGAGTTTGGTGGACGCGTCACCAATACTTGTTCCCCCGAAACCAGGATGGCCATGTTTGGACACAAATTCTACTATAACGATTATGTCCCTGCCAGGTGAGCTTTTAAACCTTGGACGTACCATTATCATTTTCCTAGTTTTTTCCCTCGAATGAACCTTTTGATTTTCGATCTTTCTTCGGGTTCTTCCACAACTAGCGGAGCAAGGAATCCCTTTTCGCGCACATGGCGAAAGACTTAAAGGCCTACGCCAATGCTTGGGCCGACAAGTTTGTCGACACCAACTTACGCCCCCACTTGGCGTTTTGGCTTCTACAACTGGAAGATGCCTATCCCAAAAAGCTCCCTAAACTCAAGGCACGTCTCGGAAAGACGCCGTTCACTACCATGGGGGTCACTAAGAATTATGTGTTTGCCACACACACGAATCGAGACGTCCTGTATTCCGTGATTTCTTGGTTTATCCGAAACATTATTTACTTCCCATTTGTTTTCCTTGTTTTTCCCTTTTATAAATTTTGTTTTAGGTTCATATTGTGTTTGTGTGATCCTTTCCAAGGGATGTGGCAGGTGCGGGGATTTGTTTTCCTTGGTTTTAGCCTATTCTTCCGACCTTGATCGGGGACCGTGTTCCTTTTGAACTCTTCCCGGTTGAGCCACTACACGGCGCCCGTCCGAAATCCTGGGCACTACTAATATGGGTGTGCCCTGTATGTGCGACGATCCACTCGGATGACTTATGTCAGTAGGCAAAATTGCATAGATTAGATGGGCGATATGTTAGATTCCGCCATGCGTTAGGCGAATGTGGCACATTGATGAGAGATTATTGCCCGCCTTCCAACTGATTCCAAAAATGCTCCGCCTCGGAGGGAGGGTAGGAGACAACTTGATGGCGTATTGCACATCAAATTCTCTCCTGCTGGCATCAAGCAATGTGAAGGGGAGGACTAGGTCTCTCTTATAATTACTGGATTTAGCATTGTAACACCTTGCACTAGGAATTTTATGACAGTCAGTCAATCATAGACATGTGGATCACCAGCTAATCAACATTGGAACCTTTCCAGGAGTAATGGATGCCCCATGGTTTGTATTGCACAGAGATCTGTTGTTGACAATATTTAATGTTCAGTCACTACTGCATTTGGAACTTTAACTTTAAATCTGTAGAGCACACATTTCTCCTTCTTTGAGGCACTGTTGTTGTTAATAAAAAGTAAAAGTTTTCCTGGCTCCTAGAAGTCGAAAGTTCCCCTGATTGTCTGTTCCACTAATAAATTTTTTTTTGGTCTTCTCTGGAATGGTGTGGTGTGATTCTGCTGCGGTGGGTGCAAACTTTGCTCCATAGCTAACATCCCACCCAATCACTAAAAGGTCCTAGACTGCAGTTGATCCAGCTTGTGTTCCACAAGACCACCAAGAATGATTGAATACCCACTGTCATCTAAAATTCATCAGTAGAATTTGTTTCCTTTAGTACACATATTGTAACTGCTGTATAGAAGCAATTGGTGATGGTGTCTAGATCAGGTTGAAGAATTGTATATTTCTGGATTAGTTCATTCCTTGCATGTTGTTCTACTACAACATTATCCATATCAAGTGTTCTTGAATGAAGAGGAAAGACATTGGGCTCCAGAGGTCGATTGTCCAAAGTCACAGTGCAAAAAACTGAAGCTGTGGTAAAAGGTTTTGTGTAAACAAAAGATAGGAGAAAATGCAGCACCTGTTCCAAGGCAATTTCAATTAGCTTTTTCTCGCCAGCATTGATGGTCAATTCCTTAATAGAGGACTCAGCCCTTGTGAACTTTGCATCATTGGATCGAGCAAACCCGCCATACTGAACTAGCACATCCTTAGGTGCAATGGAGCTGAAGACAGAAATCACCCAAATAAGTTCGTCAGTAAAACCAACACAGTGTAAGGCAGCAAATTTTGGTCTAGCATCCTAAGATTCTCAATCCCCAATGCAAATTCTACAAGTTGGGTGTGAATGATCTTGAGAGGAAAACTGGGTCAAAGGTTGGAATAGACAGAGGAATCTCACTTGAAGATCTGGCCTGGATGAGCCAAAAATATCTTGCTCTTCATCCTCGACATTATGAAGGGATTGATGAGATTATACAATGCACTGAAATACTAGGGTGGATTGAGAAACACATGTATAGAGAGAAACAAGCTTCCATTAGACAGGTGACTGAAAGATGTTTATGAATTACATTGATTGGCACTCAATCACATTTAGGGCTGAATATGTATGGTTCATCAACCCATAGAAAAGTCAAAGGTGACTCTGAAACTAGGATAGGTAACTCTGTTTCCAGCTGCTGAAATGGGTTCCAAGAGCATCTCTTTTCCAGGAATACAAGATGGGACTCTAACAGTGTTGCAACCTCTGACAAACTTGTTTCTGGGTTTGAGGGGGGAAGAAAATCCTATGAGCTTACATTCTTCACCACAAGTTCAGGGTAATTGTCCTTTAGCAAACCAATGACATCACGGACTGCATCTCGCATCTCCTTCTTGAACAAGGGGATGTTCTTGAGGTCAATGACCTGCAAGATGGCACTAGTGCCTCTTGGAGTGAACTTAACCGCCTTTATGCCCTTCTCAAGCAACTGCACATGCCACCTGAGAAAGTTTTTCATTTTTGAAGCATTGCCTAACATCTTCTCAAACAAATCTGGATTGTCATGGAAAGCACCCCAGATGTTGTAGCACACAGGGTGGCCATCCCTGTCTTTGCCTTGCATGTAAAATTAGTCATCGAGGTTGGATTGAAGCTTCTTCTCACGAATAGTGGTGGCCAGGAAGCTCTGGCACCATTTGATAGTATTCACAAGCATGGTACAAGCCTCATCAACATTGAAATCTTTGGCACGAAGGAATTTGAGAAGGATCACATTGGTCTTCTCATCTCCTTTGGTGTCCAACAATGGAACACCCCACAAGCAGACATCTTCAGGGTTCTCCTTGCTCTTTTCATGAGGCATTGTGTTGTCCACGGTCTCTTCTTCAAGTGTGTCTGTGGCAACTTCTTCCTTTGTTGTCTCCTTAAGCTCTGTAATCTTGGTCTCCAAAACTGCTTCCTCAGTCTCCACCTCAGGAATCTCAACATCTGCAGTAGTTTGAACCCCATGCCTAATGCACAGGTGTGTTATTTCAACAATGTTTGGTTCATATTTTTTAGTTTAAAAAAAAAAAAAACTTTTATCTTTTTATTTTTTATTTTTATATGTATTTTTATTTTTATTATTATTTTGTATAATAAAAATAAAGTGTTTCTTTTTCACTTTTGTATTTTTGTTTATTTGGACGCAAGTTTAAAGTTTGGAGAAAGAAGACGCACCTCATTCTTTTTTTAAGTAGGATTTTTCTTCATTATTATAAGTTTTATTTTTTCTTATTTTTTACTCTTTATTTGGTTTCTTCTTTTTTATAGTTTTTTCCTTTTAAAACGATTTTACTATATTTCCTTTTCCTTGTTTCATTTTTTTAAAAAATAGTTTTTGTGTTTTTACTTTTTTTTGTTTATGTTTATTTCATGTTTAAATTTATTTAATTCTTATTTTTTCTATCTTCATTTTTTTAATTTTATGCGTTTATTTATTTATTTAGTTTCTATTTTCTTTTCCAAAAAAATTCTAATTTTTCTAATATGTTTTATAATGAAAATAATTTTTAAAAACTTTTTTATTTCTATTTGATTAGATGCAAGTTTAAAGTTTAAAAAAAGAAGACAAACCTCATTTTTTTTTCAAGTATGGTTTTTTTTTCTCTTTTTTTTGCTCTCTATTTTGTTTCTTATTTTTTGTCATCTATTTTTTAATTTTCTTTTAAGATTAATTTACTATATTTCCCTTTTTTATTTCATATTTAAATTTTTACAAAAAAATTAATTGTTAAAAAAAATTCTATTTTTATTTTTATTTCTAGTTTTTCCCTTTTTTAAAAATATTTATTTATTTTATTTGGATGAATGACAGGACGATGACAATATGGATGATGGAATTTATTTTTTAAAACCTAATCTATCCTTTTTAGTTTACCGCACCCAATGCCCATTTGAAACCATGGTAATCATAACAAGTTATTTATTTATAATACAAATGAATGTTACAAAACTCAAATTAAAAATCCCTTTGATCCAATTTTAGGTATTGGTTTAGTTAAGGACTTTTGAAATTGAAAATTTGTTTCATTAGAAAATGAAATTTTTATAAAGGATTCTCAAAGGATCCATATAAAATAAATAAATTGATGATTAAAAACATTAGATGATAATAACCTATTAAACACACTCAAAAAATCATTCATAATTTTAAAATATGAAAATTTTAAACTTTGAAAATTCAAAATATATTTCAGAATTTCAAAAATTTCAAGAGTGTTTTACCACATATATATATACGGGGTATAACATAAATGATGTATTGAATTTTTTAAAATAATACATTAAATTTAAAACCTTAAAATTTAATGAAATTGTTTTGGTATGATTTGAAATTATCATCATTTTTCAAGATAAAACATATAATTTTTAAGGAATCTACATACTTTTACAAAATCCCATTTATTAAAAACTGATTAAGAAAAAAAAGTTTATTGGGATAACTTTAATCATTTTTCATAACAAATCGTAGAAAATTTGATTAAAAAATTCATTTGTATGAAAAGTTATTTCGGGGAAATAGGACATGCAATCCTAATATAAATAATGCCGATGGCTATTTTGAATGTGTTTTGAACCATTTGTTTGATTTTTTGGTGTATGTTCAAGCTTCAATTCCTTTACTTTTTGGTGTATCTTTAGAACTTTCAACTTTTTTTTAAAAGCTTTAAATTTTTCTTTTCAAATTTTCGGGTGCATGTGTTTCAAATTGTGTCTACTTGAGTGTATAAATTGTGAGTTCTTTTTTTTTTAATTTGATTTTTTTGTTGTATGTGCACTAATTTTTGTCAATTTCAATTTCATTTTTTTTGGTGCTATAATTTCTTTGGTGTATGTGTTTATTTGGAAGCTTCAATTTTTGTATGTATATAAGAACTTTGATTTCTTTGGTGTATTTGCTTTGATTTATCTATGTATATAAGTTGTGAACTTTGATTTTTATGAGTCCAATTTCTTTGGTGTATGTGTTTCATTTTTTATTATGGAAACTATGTGGAACCCTCAAGTTGTGATATCCAATTTTATAAGGTTCTAATCTTGAACAAAAATCCAATTATGCATGGTTTCAATTTTCTAAGGTGGTTCTTTTTTGGTGTCATTTATTATGGATGGTTTTATTATAATGGTTTGCAAGAGTGGAACTTTAAAATTGTGGGATCCAATTTTATATGGTTCCAATTTTGAGGTGAAATCTAATTTTGTATGGTTTCAACTTTTTAGGTTTTTTTTTAATTGTAACTTATTATGAATGGTTTCAAATTTTGAATTGTGATATTCTATTCTATATGATTCCAATTTTGAGGTGATTTTTTTATTTATATGGTTCTAATTTTGAAGTGTTTATTTTTTGTGTAACTATATTTTGTATGTTTGCAAATGTTTCATTATTTTCTAGTGTAATTATGTGGAACCATAAAGGTGTGAAATCTAATTATGTATGGTTTTATCATGTGTTTTCATTCTTTTTTACTATAATTTTGTGGAACTTTGAAACTATGATATCCAATTCTATATGGTTATGTTGTAATTGTTTGTAATTTTGAGGTGGTGTGAACTATATAGGTTTTATATTTTTAGTTTTTTAATGTTTTATGCATGCAACTAAAACGATGTCATCAACAAGTGTAACACTTGAAATGTTATATGAACATGAATTTATTCCATCAACTAATGCCCCAATCAGATCACTTAGCCCAATTGGATCAAGAGACATTTAATCTTGATATGGAGGTAGTTTGGGAACTTTTCATTTCACAACCCAAGTTAATTAAACGTTGTGGTACCATATTCATCACATTTTTTATTATTTGGGTGTTTTTTGTTGTTAATGGTGTTGTTGTAATAATTTTTTGCAATTTAAAAATGTTACAATGTGTTACATATGCCACTATAACCAAAAAGGAGGGACCCAGAGAAACGAAGAGGACACAACACTAACCAAACCTCTCCCGACGCTGCCGCGCTCTGACAGAGCGCGCACAATGCAATTTCACAAGTATGCAACATACAATTCAAATGAAATGGGTCTCAGAGGCAAGATTCCATAATTCTCATTACACACAATGTCTCGTACATCACCCACTCTTCTGCCTCCTCACTATTGCTATCTCGATTGCCTGCTCCTAAGCTCTCATCAAGCTCTACTAGATCAAGGAGCCAAAAATCTCTCAGGTCACTAATCGCAACGGAAAAAGAGAGTGACCCCCATTATCATTCTCTAAGCTCCTCATTCTTTTCTGCCCAAAACTCGCTCCTCCTCTACTGATCATCCTCCCCTCAGTATCCCTGGCTCCAGCTTCTCCTGCAAGCTTCCTCCTCCTCGCTTTCTTCACCAACGGCTTTCCTCCATCCCTAATCAATGTGGCGCCGCTCTTTTTCATCAAACGCGCCACCATCTTCCTGTCCTCACACCCCACACAGACAGACCACCTTCTCCCATGCACTCCATGCATATCCAGTTTCCCTCTCAAACTAATGAAGAGGAAATCCGCCACCACTCATCAATGGAGGCGGTTAGATTACCCAGATCAAGGGGTTTGCGTTCACACCAACTGCACATTCATGGAGTCACTATCCTACCACCCGTTGTTCGGTCACACCACCTTTCTATAATGTAAGTTGATGTTAGGAATCTATCCCAAGGGAAAACAAAGGGCTTTTAAGTTATAACAAAAACCATGGCATGAGATCATTGAAAAAAACATGTTTTTAATGAACATCCTGAGGATGTATAAGAGGTGGGGGTTGTTTCTATTGCAGAAAATGATGAAAATTAACAATGAAAAACAAGTTGCAAAAAAGAAAAGAATTGTCCTTCCTTTTTAAATTACAAATTTTTATGATAATCACAAGCCTTTTACTAAATCTAACCCAACACAACATTTTATTTTTTCGGAAGATTTAATGTTGTACATTGCTAAAGGATACCATCTTTTGTCATTTGTTGAAAATCCATGGTTGAAGCATTAATTCTTTGTTAATATGGGTGGGTACAATTTCCATTTCGATGGTAGTTGGTAAATGAAGCCCTTCTAGATATTGTGACAAAATTTAGGGAAAAATATGTTTTCCCAACTTTTGCTTCTTGTATTGCATGAACAACTTCTTTTGATTTTAGATGTCATGCATTAATTACAACACATTTGCTATGGTTATTAACTTTATCAACAACAATCACCCATGTGATTGTTGGGGTTTTTGAAATGCAAAATATAATTAATGTAACCATAACAAACTAGGTGAAAAAAATTACTTGATTCATTTGGTTTACTTTACAAAGTCATTGTTTTGTTAAAGCTAAAGGTTCAAATTTGAACACATTAATCAATGCTTTGAAGTTTGTAGTTTTTTGTTCTCCCTTTCAATTACCTACCCCAATTGTAAGATCATGTTTTAATCATGCAATGTTAAAGGCAACTTAGTATGCTAGTAATGATGCCAAAGTTTGTTAGGGTTTTTCAAAGATCAATTTGAAAGCTACTCAAACATCAATACAAAAAATGGAAAGATGTTTGTATCATTGCAAGATACAATTTGCTTCAAAAATTATCATGTTTCTAAACACTCTCAAATACCAAAATGTAATCTCCATATATTATGGATGACAATAGGTTTTACACTTGTATTTTAAAGTGCTAATGGGCCAAACTTGGGTTGTGGCTTGAACCATTATTGATACATTGTTTCTTGTTGTCAAGAAGCGTGTTTAAAACCAAATTCAAAGGTATTGGTTGTTGTCAAATGCTTTTACTTCAATTTTCAATTTGTGCATTACTATGAAAATTAGTGTGGTTGGGATTGAAACTTTGAATCAACCACTAATGTGTGATGATTTTGATTTAGAATTGTAGGAATTTAAGTGAAGGATGATGGTGCAAGTTGTGGGGATGGTTCAAAGCACACTCAAAGGAACCACAAATGTTATTTTATGTTAAAACTGCACGTCATTTTTCCCCAAAATAACTTTTCATACAAATGATTTTTAAATGTTTTTTTTGCAACTTGTTATGAAAAATGATTAGAATTTCCTCGATAAATTAATTTTTAAAAACATATTTGAATAAATATGAATTTGTAAAATATATAGATTACTTGTAGATTTTATGTTTCATTTTGAAAAAAATGATGATAATGTGAAATCATACCAAAAAATATTAATTTTTAAAAATTCAATTTAATGTAATATAAATTACAAATTTTTTCAATACATCATGTAAATTATACCACATTTATATGTAGTAAAACATTGTTGAAGTTTTGAGATATTAAATTTTCAATTGTACATATTTTTCATTTTCAAAGTTTTAAAATTCCAAAATTTTGAAATTGTGAATTTTTTTTAGTGTGTCTAATAAATTATTATCATTTCATTTTTTTACCATCAATTTAATTTAATTTTATAAGTCCTTTGAAGGTCCTCTATAAAAATGTCATTTTTTAATAACAAAAATTTTCACTTTCAAAAGTCCTTAACTAAACCAAAACCTAAAATTGAATCAAATGAATTTTTAATTTGAGTTTCTTGACATTCATATGTGTTAAAAAGGAATAATGTGTCATGATTACCATGGTTTCAAATCACAAAAAAATATAAATCTTTAATCTTCTATGTGAAATAGTTGACACCATTTTTGGTTCCGTTGAGTGTGTTTTGACCTACATATTCATGCTATTTTTTGCCTTTTCAAAGGATTATAATCAATCCAAGGCCCACAACATGCTAATGATCATGCTTGACCCTTGTTACAAGAATATGAAATGTATTCAAAACTTCATGGGCAATTCAATTTTTGTTCAAATTGTTGTAGAATACAATGCTAAGATATAGATGTACAATCACTTAAACCTTGCAAAGGAACTAGTAGAACTAATGACAATTGAAAACAATCATTTTTTTAGGGAAGTTATGTTGAATAATCTTGTAATCATTTCAACTTTAAAAAATTGACTATAATTATTTCAACAATTACATGTGCAATCACTAGATCACAAAACTCCCCTAGTTTGGTAAGCACAACATCTAATGTAGTTTCCACATGTTTCCTTTTTAGCTTGTTAGCTATTTCACATTGTGCAGTCATAGATTATAATATAATGAATCTTTAGTGTTGATGGTGTCTAATTTTGTCCATTTTTGGTCCATTTTTATCAATTCTATCTGATACAAGTCGATTGTCAAATTTGTTTATTTTGCTTACTATAGGTTAGTTTTTTATGATTTTTGAAAGTCTTTAGTTTTAATTTTATATTTTAGTTTTTTTTGCTTGTTTATGCAAGTGTGTTGTTTATCCATGGTCCATCATGCCCAAAAGCCCTTTCTAAAAAAATATTTTACAAAGTTGAAGGTGGATTTGACTCCAACTTTGAATAAAAAATCATCTTCAAGGATGATCATAAAATGCTAGGACTTCGAGCTATAGATCAAACTTTTTTTTATCATTTTTTAGTTACAAACGTACCTTGTATTATACACATATAATATGTATTTAAATATCTTTTTGTTGTCTTTTTGTAAGTGTTGTGACAATGTTTGATGCAGAGGAAAACTAAATGATGGAATCCATGCCAATTTGAATCAAATGAGAACTTTTGAAATCATAACCCCAAATCCCAATGATAAATAGAATCGCATTCATTTCAACAACCTTAAACCCTATATAGTATAACCACCATGAATTGGGAAAAATAAATTGAACTATAGTCAAGGATTCAAGATCATTTTTACAAAAAAATTCAAAACCTTACTTGAAAAAAGATAACCAAAGTCAATATATATATATAATACGCAAAATCGTATGTTCTCTTAAAAATCAATACATGCACAACACTAACTTTTATAGCCATGAAAAGGCCTCACTCAAAAAAGTGAAGGTACTAGGTATAAATGCTAATTCATCATGGCCAACACTTATGGGCTTGATTTGATCCCATTCAACAACAAAGCTTTTTCCTTTGTGTTGGTCTAAAGCCATTGAACAAGACACTCTCCTCACTCTTTTTACAATATCCTCTTGCACAAATGCATGGTATGTAGTAGGGGGGGAATCATTTGTCGCAACACATAGTACACCAAAAGGCTTTACCATATCCTCTTGCACAAGTGCATAATACCTAATATTGGGGGGAATTATATACCAAAGTCTTTTGAGAAGAGAGAGAAAAAGAGAGAAAGAGAGAAAAAAAAACAAAGTAAACTTGAGACTATGAGTCCAAACTCCAACACACATGGTGTAGCAAGAGTGTTTAGAAAAAGGAGAGGAAAGAACAAAGTTGGAGAGGTCTAGTTGGTGTTTGGGAGGGGGGGGAAGGGAGGGTTGGTTTAGGGTTTAGGAAGATTGGGGAAAGCTTTGGAAGAGTTAATGTATGGATTCATCAAAAAGTGAGCCACCAAAGTTAAAAAATCTAGAATCTATCCTTCACACCATTGTTTTTTTGCCACGAATTGTTTTGGTAGTATAAGTGGCAATCATCATATGAAGATGTAGAAATAATGGTGATCATCCCCAACAAGATTTAGCCAAATCTGGCTATAAATTAGATGTGAAATAAAAATGTTTAATCAACCTTCTATATTTTATGACTTACACACTCAAAACCAAATATGGAAATCTGGCAACTTTTCTTTTATTTATTTAATTTGGTCTCGCTTCTTTGATTAAAAACCCTCCTCAAATCAAATCAGTTCATTTTTAATTTTTTTTTTTTTTACTTTTTTTTTGGGTGAAATTTCGCCAGTAAAATTTTAAAAAAGAAAAAAAAAGGATTGCAAGTCCATAGTTCACACAATCTTCTTCTTATTGGCTATTTGTAAAGTATTAACTAGTGATTTTCTTGGACAAATTCTGTCTTGACAAAAAATGGGGATAATTCTGGGATAATTTTGTTTTTCTAGTGCAAATTCCACTAGTTTTGCTCATTTTGGGGGAAGAAATTAGTCAAAAAATTAATATCAAAATTGAAAAAGAAAAAGAAAAAAAGAAAAGCCCTGGGTTAACAGGGTTTTTGGAGAATTTAAAAAAAAAAAATCGTTTAAATACATACCCTTCTAAAATATAAATACTAGATATTATTAAATATAAAAGGAAAAACCACAACTTTGCAAATCACATTATGAAAATTATCTAGGTGCATATATATATATATATATAAATAAAACCAAGTGCCCACTGTAGGGTTTTTCTTTTTTTCAATTTTGTCAAGTAGGTGGGCCAGCCATCATCCAGAAAAGTAGAATGAGCCAAAAATTGGCTAAACTGTTGAAAATGCTTCCTGGTTCTGGCGACCTACAGAAAAATCATTGTCTAAAAATAGGCGAGTTCTAGCTTCTTCTTTTTTCTCAAAATGTGGCAACTTTTATGCACTTTATATATATATATATATATAATCCCTTTGTATATAGTTCACAATCGATTTTGTTTGTTTAATTAATTAATTAATTAATTAGCTATAGTGCTAAAATTAGCCCCCTAAGTTCCAACCACAGTAAAATGTTTTATATAAAATTTAAATTAAAAAATAAATAGATAAAAAACCAATAATTCTAAAATTTACATAAAATTATGAAATAAATAAAATTTTAACTTTTAAATAATAGTAGTAGAATATAATAGGATAAATAAAATACTTCTTTAAATTTATAAAATAAAAGTATTTATAAAATTTTTACTAATATATTAAATTATTTAATTATAAAAATTATAAAAATTTAATTATTTAAATAATACTAGGTCCATCACCCACTTGGTTTTTGCTTCGTTGCTTGCGCGAAAAGGAAAACACGCACACACATGCCCAATTTGTTTGGTGAATTGCGTCCTTCCCTCTCCTCAATCCTTTCAAGCGTCGGGTAGGAAGGAGCAATCGGAAGAGAATTCACGCAACAACGATTCTTTTGTTTGTTTGTTTGTTGCTTGCTTGATTGCGTTGTGTGTGGGGGCGAACGGAGGATGTGGGTGGCGATGGCCAGGACAAGAGCAGCAGGGGTTTTGTGGGCGTTCCTTGTTGTTCTCTTGGTGTGTCTTCTCACCAGTGCTGTGCATGTGATGGGCAAGTTGGATCCTCACTATGTCAACAACGGTGATCTCTCCTTCCCCTTTCTCCTCTCGCTAAATTCTGTTCCTTCTAAGTTTCTCCTCCTCCTCCTCCTCCTCCTAGTGGTTGAGAATTGAGAACCCGTTGTTGTTTTTGTTGTTATCCTTTTTTTTTCCTTCTTTTTTCCAGGGGTTCGTTGCAGGGTTAAATCTTTGTAGAATTTCGCAGTGCAAGAATTCAACACGATCTTGCAGCGTTTGGAGTGCTAGAGTTTCAACAACAGGGTTGTGGTGGTGTATCGATGTGTCGGAGGCGCAAATCCCAAAAGTGGGGATGGGGGGTTTTATAGCCAGCGAGAGCAAGAACGTTGGTTGCACATGTTTTAGGGCTTGTTATGGTGGATGGGTTTCCTTCAAACACAATTTCGTTGAAGTTGCTGAACTGAGCCCTAAGTGTGATCAAAACCCTAGAAGTCTTATTTTCCTTTGCAATCTGTGTTGGGTTCTGAAAGAAAGTCAACCTCTCGGGCCAAAGGCAGGAAGGAAAGCAAAGAATTTCCCATACTTTTGGGGATGAACAGATCTTGCAAGTTTGAGGACTGGCATACAAATTTCAAAGTTTGAGAGAGAACTGTAATTCATAGTTGACTGTGCTTTGCTGGGTGGAATTTTGCATGCTGAATTTTGAATTTTGAAGCATCTTTTAAGCAAAGATATATTTATATGTAACCTCTTCTGTAAACATGATTACTATAGAACATGTGTTAACAAGGGTTTTTGTGCAAAGATTTGATTGTCCTTTAGTGAATGGCATGTAATGTGCAGAGTGGAAAAAATTGGAGAATATGGAGAAGGTGCTGGCTGGGGCAGCACACCTACCACTACATTCACAGAAGCTGATATTGAAAGCGATGGGTGACAGCATTTCTTCTTTTGGTGAAGGGCGTTGTAACATATTTGGAGGCTCATCATCATGTGTTGCCATCCCATCTGACTCTGACTACGTGAAACAATGCCCAGATGCCAACAAGAAGGTGGATTGTGCACTTCAGATGGCAGCGGTTGAGCACATTGCCAAAGATCCAGAGATCCATTTTCGGGAGAAGATGTCATCTGAAGGTATGCTTTTTATTGTGTTTGGAATTTTTTTTTTTATCAGAAAGGTTTTTCTATCTTACCAATTTGCGTATGACACATAGTGGCATGAATTAGTCTTCATTGGACTGTGAGACTTCTACAGTTTCTTGAAGTAGATGCCAGTCTTGTGGTAACAGTGTGTCACCTCCTCACATGCTGGCCATTGCAATAATTTCTCTCCCTTCTTATTGTAAAGAGTGCAAAGAGCCACACAGGAGACCATGCGAGTGAACTTATTTCCATGTTCAATTCATCTCCTAATCAGGATGCCATCGTCAGTGTTTTCTCTTCAACAGGATTTCCAGAATGTGCTGATTGCTACAAACTTCTCCACCAATTTTGGTGTGCGCAAACTGTTCCATCATGTGGCATATTTGATAAGGTTATTGATGAGATCCTGGTGAGTTTGAATGTAGTTCCATTGATAATTGTGCAATGTACTGAACTTCTGTATCTTTGGTACCTGCATCATTTTTCAAAATTTACAAATTGGTTTGCTGGTGTTGTAAGAACAGTTATTGCTGCTGTCAAGTAGATTTATTTGGAGGATATATGATCTGTATTTTTGTAAACCGGGATTTTTATTCTATGCAGCCCCTGATATCAGCAGTGACTTTAAAGAAGGAGAAAGCATCAGTGGCACTGCAGGAAGCAGTGCCACGGATGTTGCAGGCGGCTAGCTTGGGCCTCCCCTGTCGAGAGATGTGTGATGCTATTACTCACACTTGCGGTTGTGATAAGCCAACCACGTTTGGCCAGGTAACCTGTACTCCCCCCCTCCCCACCCTTGCCCCTTTCTTCTTTCAGGTGCCCCAACTGTTCTCTGTGTCAATAACTTGCAGAAATGAGATCTTTTGTATATCTGGGATAGCTATGCTTCTTGCATTGTCCTCCAGAAGATCATGCTCTTAAAGTTCTTCACCTTGTTTCTCTCTCTTTATTCCCTCTTTCATGTTTGCGTTTTTTTTCTTCTTTTCTCTTTCTTTGTGTGTTCCTCTTTATTCTTGGGTTTTTGGGTCTTCCTCTTCTCTTTCAGGTTTTGTTGAAGTAGCTAGTTGGCTGAGTTTTCTGGTCTAATGACAGAAACTCAGTATGCTGGTTAATGTTTGGAATTGACCTCTACCACTACCGGGAGCTGATGAAGTCAGTGGGGATGTTATGGTACGTGGTCAATATCATACATGTTGCTGTTGAGGGTCTCAGAACATGCATATGGCGGTCACTGCAACAAGTTAAAACCAGCCTTTTGTTTTACTGCCAAAATTTTGCCAAAAATTGAAAATGAAGTTATTTTGGATGCTTCTATCACCAGAAGTGAGAAAAATGATTGTAAAAATTGCCAGATTGCTATATTTGGTTTTCATTTGTAGCAAAAAATTTAGAAGGATGACTAAAGATTTGTATTTCATTTCTGGTGTATGGCTAGATCAGGCTAAATCTTCCTAGTGATGACCACCACTTTGGCTGCAAACAAATATTCCTAGAAAAGAAACTGGTTAAAACTGGTTCTAAGTTTGAACAGTGATTTTCTTTCATTTTACAAAAAACTGCTTTTACACATTTCTCTCCCACCCCCCCCCCCCCCCCCTTCTTAATACTGCCTCTCACTTCTACTAATTTTACTCTC